>Ga0351945_1155_pt1 | contig 9672 bp, 5 predicted proteins | sample BONcelT113001F14_FD_205814 | JGI IMG/M metagenome (GOLD analysis project Ga0351945, IMG submission 205814) | Enriched cells from coal bed in the Powder River Basin, Montana, United States - BONCAT cells T11 rep3 HSBNCT.T11.300.1.F14 ... | reverse complement strand
ATGATTGAAGCATTTGGAGGGATATTGTCTTTGGCGCAGACATTGATTTTTGTTTCTTCTATGTTGCATGGCACTTGTTCAATGAATGTTTCACCCTGTTTGTGGATGAGGTTTACCAGGTAGACATTTTTGAAGGCCAACGCAACCTCGCCAACAACCTTTGCCTTTGCAGAGAAATAGAAAACCAGGCCGTTGCCAGCGACAGGTCCATATGAACCTTCAGGATCATTGAGTCTTGAAACACCAACGATGAGCTTATTTAACTTTGGATTCTGGTAGTCAAGCACAACTTTGGGTTGGAAACGAGTACTACCACCATCCTGGCTGAAAAAACTACCTTCCTGGACTTTGCTCTCGGTTATCTCAAGGTATTGGTTTTCATAAACAATCTGACAACCCAAACCCATGACAAATGGGCAATCGGTTATCTTGACCTGGATTAGAACCTCTGAGCCAACAGCCACGCATTCAAGTTGGGGCGATATCCAGAGAGTGGGTATGTCCTGTGATTTGCCAACTCCTGCAAAACCGGCCATGAAAACAGTTGCTAAAGTGATAATGCAAACCAGTTTTTTCATGGGGCCTCCTTTCGCATAATCAAAATGAAATACGGCAATAAGAGATTTCGGTTTAGTACCATTTTACAATCTCCACGCCGGTAAAGTAATATTTGATGATTCTGTCATACTTTGCGCCTTTGTCGGCCATAGCCTTTGCGCCATATTGCGACATGCCACAGCCATGACCCCAACCATGACCTGCAACAACAACCATTCCAGGGATGAAAATCACATCAAACCAGTTATCATTAAGCTTAAGCAAAGTACGGGTTTTACCACCGCCAATCTCTGCCTTGCCTTGAGTGCCGATTACTTCCGCGCGGACAACTCTGCCGGAAACACCTAGTTTGACGTTTTTCCAGTCAATGATGTCGCCAATGTCAGCTGTCAAAGCTGGTTTAATCTTGGCGCAAAAATCATCATAGTCGAATGAGACAAACCAGTTAGTTTTTGCCGATTCTTCATCTGGGGAAGGCACGCCTTTAAGATATGGCCTTGCAGACGAAAAAACATTCTCTGAATTTTCGGTGTGACCTCCAGAGGTGGAGTGAAAAACTGCATCAATAAACTTTCCGCTGTGTGTTGCCACCATGCCTCTTGTTTGGGCAATTGCAAGGTTTGAGTTTGGATTTTCGTGGTCAAAACCGAGATAAACCTGGCAACTGGTGTCACTACATATGTCAAAAGTGTCCTTTGTTGGATCAATTGTGCGGATGGCATAAGTTCTGGCCGCAATTGTCTGGGCTTTTACTGCCTCTATGTTCCAAGTTGCAGGCATCTCAACAGGCACAACGCCTTTAAGGTATTCTTCGAAAGGAAGTGTGTTTACAACGATCATTCTGCCCTTATGCATTACCAGGGCAAGAGAGCCTTTGTAGCGTTTACCCTTGTATTTGGGCATGTCATCTTTTTGGGGAACTATTTTGATGTACTCGACTGAGGTTTGGGAGTCAGCTTGTGGACGAAGGGATAGTTTGCCGTTTATATTAAACATACTTCCATTTGAGGCAACCACCGAGGCTTTTGGAATGTCAGAAAGGAGGGTTGATAGCACTGTTTTTGCATCTTCCTCTGTGGGATACTCGCCTATTTCAAGTGAATAAAGGTTTTTTATCAAAACAATTTTTTGTGGGGTGTTTTCCGGGAATCTTGTGGAGAGAGTAGCTCCAAATTTGCTTGCGTCATCATAAGTGTAGAATGTATCGATAAACAGCGAAAAAACGACGGCAGCCGCATCGTTTATGACACACTTTACGTCGCCTTCTCCTGCAAAAATCTGCTTTTGTGATGCGCTATCAACAAGCACAAATTTGCCCACGGAGCCAATAGTGAACTCTTTGGGGCAATAGCCCAAGCTGACCCTTATTGTTGGCTCTTTTGAGAGTGATGGAGCAGAACTTGCTAGACTACCAGCCAACAACAAAACGCACAATAGAACCGTAGATTGTTTGAATACCCAAGAAGTTTTTATAGACTAGACCTCCGAAAAAGGATGAGTACACATAAAGCCCGACGGGATTTGACACCGCCGTTTCCTGCGGGAAAAGTGCTGTAAAAATCACAAGAACACCTATACAGATAAACAGTACCATAAAGACATAGCACAATGCTCCCAACAGCCTGTCAAACTGAGCAACGAAACCTTGTTGGGGAAGACTAATTTTGGCTGTTCTTGTCAGTTGTCTGACGATAAAGCCAAAAATGATAAGAAGTAGGATGAAAATAATGATCACTGTGATGATGTTTGCAATCCAGTATGCAACCAGATCGGATGTGGAATTGACCACATAGCCAGAATCTGCAATCCTTCCCAGAATATTTTTACTCCAGTCTGGTAGGGAAGATTTGACAAGGGCGTCTGGGATGCAGACACCTTGTGGCAACGGAGTGCCAGGAACAGCAGGAGCAATCAGTTTTGCAAAACCAGATACGATACCAAACAATGACTGTAAAAGATTTTTGACAGGTGCGGCAAAAAGAAAGGCCAGGACATATGCAATAATAGTTGCAAGCGAATTTAGCAGTGCACCTGAGAGACCAATCATGGCTCCCGACACTGCCGCCACCGCAATTCCACAAACAATTACAGCATCAATCCAGTTCATTTTCCTTTCCAAACAACTTGCCAGACATTTTCGTTCCTTGTAAAGCCGAATGCTTCAAAAAGCGAGGCAATATCAACATACACCTGTTTGTCCAGTATTTGAGGCGCTTCACAAAAGAACGATTTTCCTTGAGAGAGAACAATGCCTTGACCCACCATCATCCTCGTCTCTACGCCATCCAAAGTGACAAGAATTTTTTTACCATCAATTTTGATTAATATTTCAGGGACAATTTTTGAAAACTCGGAAACCTCGACCATTAGAGTGTCATTTTGAATTGTAGTTTTAAGTCCCAACTTTTTACCATCCATGATAACGCCGTCTTTGCCTGTGCCAACCTCAACCTTTTTCATGGATTTTATCGTTATCTTCTGGGTTGTTGTATTGCTTGCGGCATCAAGAGCTACGAATGTGAAGTTGTTCTCGCCAAGAATTAGCTCCAAATCAATGCTGAATGAGCCATCTTCGTCAATGGTTACAATTTTCGGGGTTTTACCTACCATTACATTGAAGCTTTTTAATCCATCCTTGCCCATTGCGTCAGGTGAAATGAGGAAATCGTTTATCTTGCCCTTGAGTGTGAATGTACCTGTCTGGTTGTAAACGACAGGAGAGAGGTTTGTAAACTTGATTTCAGGTGGGATGGTGTCAACGTAGAATTCAAGAGGTTTTCCTAATGTCCAGTTAGCTTTTTCAGAAGGAGATTTTCCAAGAGGAAGGATGTTTAAATGGCCAAAATATTTGCCATCGCCAACCGGGTAACCTTCCAGCATTCCATCCCAAGAGACATACCAGTCACCACCAGGTTCAAATCCGTAGCTAAATCCAAGAACCTGTATCAATTTATCATCCTTGTCCGCAATTGAGATTTCATAACCTGCGATCCTGTCATTGATGCTGACATGATAGCTTGCAGAATCAGCTTTCTTGTCGCCATTTGGTGAGATTGCTTTTGAAATCTGCTCTATTTCAGACATGAGTGGTGGATTTGGTTTTTCGCCTGCAAAGTAGAGATAACCTGCTCTTGCAATGGTTGTACCCATTTCAAACAGGATATAGCCAGCATGTGGACCAGGTGCAGTATCGGTTTGAGAGATTTTAATTTTTACGTCTTTTTTCGAATTAGCGGCAATAGTCACCGAATCAATCTTAGTTTTGTCAATTTTTCCTTCGCGTTGCTGGAATATATCAATTTTGAGAGATTGTTTTGTGATGTTCTTGATTGCTACATTGACAGTTTGGTCGCCAGTTGAATAGCCAAGATCAATTGAAGTGGGATTGAAAATGGCTGGTGCATTTATAGATTTTATAATGTCGATCCTGCCCGTGCCTTGAGCAAGCACTTCATGGAAATTGCCTTTGGAATCAATTTGAGGTTCAGCGTAATTAATGATTGCCGATCTGACATCATATGCATTCCATTCAGGGTGAGCTTGGAGAACAAGCGCACATGCACCTGCAACAGCTGGAGTGGCCATGCTTGTGCCAGACATCCTGACATAACTGTTTACGCCAACAGATGAGAGTACCTGGACACCAGGCGCAGAAACGTCTGGTTTAAGCCTGAAGTCATTGGTTGGACCACGAGATGAGAAACCTGCCATTAGACCTAATTTGCTCATTGTTTCCAGTGTTACTGTCGTGCCTTGTTTTGCTATTTCCTGCATTGCTTGACCGTCTGTATCGGAGGCGGAAAGAACCGGGATACCAATATTCTGGTCGGCTAGATAACCGCCAAAACCACCTGATTCGTTGTTGTAGATGACGCAGGCCAAAGCACCTTTTGCTTCAACTGCTTTTGCCTTGTCAGAAAACGCTGTGTCACCTCTTTTGACAAGGGCAATTTTGCCTTTCAAATTCAGGTCATTGAGGTCATCTTTGCTTGCTTGACCGCAATCTACAATCTGGCCGGTTATTGGTGAGTCAACTTCTTTTGAGTAATAGATATAGTTCATAACAAAATAATTGTTGCCTGAGAGCATAACTGGACGAGGAGAGTCATCAACTGCTCCAACGCAAATTGCATCTTTTGCACCGCCAGGTGAGATTATTTGATATGGAAGTTCTTTTCTGTCTACATCGCCTTCATTACCTGCGGCCGCAACAACAACCAAACCCTTTGCTACAAGTTTGTCAATGAGGATACATGTTGGTTCGTCAGACCAGACATAGCTACTGCCGAGACTTAGGGAGATAACCTTGCAACCATCAGCATAGGCTCTTTCAATTGCCGCAATGATGCGATCAGACCTAGCACCCCTTGATGTCCCAAAAACCTTGTATGCTCCCAATTTACAATCAGGTGCAATACCTTTGGGTTGGGCTTTGCCAGAACTAACTCCAGCCAAACCGGTAGCACCTACAATGCCTGCACAGTGGGTACCGTGCCAGCCCACATGCCCTTTTTCTGGATTTGGATCATCATCAAGATTTGCAAAGTCATAACCAACGCATATCTTTTTGTCTGGTGCAAATCCATCACCGGAAAATGCTGGATGATCATAGCTAATTCCAGTGTCAATCACACCAACAAGGACATCTTTACCAGTTATTTTGTTTTTAGAAGAATCTTGCATCTCCCATGCTTCAACTGCCCTTGTTGAGACAACGGCATCATAAAGTTGTGGAAAATAGAGTCTTGTGAAATAGACACCTTCAACATCTGGTAGTTCTGCTATTTCCTTTATTTGTTCATCTGTGCAGTTTAGTGAAAATCCAGAGACTACCTTTGTGAACTCGTTTTCTATCTTGATTTCAGAGCCAATGCTAGACAGATTTGCCTTGAATTTGTTGTGTGTAGTCGCAAGAAGTGAACATGAACGCTCACCTGGACCGGAATAGTCCTTGAGGAAAACTATGTAGGTTGTATTTACTGGCCTGCGGTTTGCATATGATGAAGAAACAAACACAGGCAACAGTGTTAAAATCAAACAGATGAAGAAAATACATAGTTTCTTGTGCATGGTTCACCTCATGATAAGCAATATAGCATATTTATTGATAGAATTCAAGACGGTTGCAATTGCAGACTGTAATCGAAGTGCCAAATTGTAAATTTTACCGATTATTACTGGTTTTATTGCTATCTATCTAAACTTCATCAAACAACTCTTAAATGACATAATGGTTGTATTTTGATTACTCTAAGCGACATAAGGCAATCTTTTATAATAATTGTCGTCTTAAATAAACTTGGAGAGATATTTGAAGTCAAACTGTTATCAATTCACAAAAATAATTAGAAGTCATCTAAATGTACTATATATTTATTATTGTGTATATATATAGATTTTTAAATATATTATATATTATAAATTGATTTATGTATATTATTATATTTATAATCTATCTTATAATATGATATAATGCCTTTTGTGTACTTATTATATCATATATACTGATATATTATATAATTTTATGTAATACATACTCAAAGCAACTTGCCAATGTTTAATTGCGAATCATACAAATTGATATTGTATTGGAGCACGTTTTTCTTTAAAATCATGAGGATGAAAAAAATTGCACAAATTGCGCCATTGATAGTATTTCTTCTTGTTCTTGCCGGGTGCTCAGTCAACATTGAGACACCAAGGTCATCGCCGTTGCCTTTTGAATTTACAAGCGCAAACGGTACAATTATTGAAAGTGTAAGAAACATCAGCGCTAAAGGCTTGAATTTGGTGGTTGAAATCAATTTCGAAAAAATTTCGGGAAAACTTGACTATGAAATCTCTTCACCTTCTGGAAAAACCATCGAAATTGGTGTTTTGGCATCAAACTTTGAACCTCACAAGAATTTACCTCAAGAAACTAAAGAAAAATGGGGTGTTTACAAATTTTCAAAGGTTGCCGAAGAAGCTGGTGACTACAAAATAACAATCAAAGGCGACAATGCGTCAGGCTCTGTTCAGGTTGTGACAGCCAATTATTTCGGATTTACAGGCTTTTCGGGTATTGTAGCCGAAGCCACAGCCGAAGCAAATTCACCTGAAGACAAAATATCGTTTAGTTTCAACGCCAAATACACCGATGGCATTATCAATGCAAAAGTCTATGATCCTCTCGGCAAAGAGCTTTCCACTTCCCGACTGGAGAAAGGCAAAGAAATTGATGAACCTATTATTTTTGACCAAAAAGCAGGTCAAACTGGCGTTTTTAAAGCTGTCCTTGAAGCAGAAAACTCCACAGGCCAAGCCCTAATCATTCCATTCAAGAAAAATGACATTCCATCTTTAGCATTCTTAAGACCAACGCTATTTTTGCTTTTGGGTCTCCTTTTCATATTCCTTGTAGGCAAAGGAAATGGAAGAGTTTTCTTCTGGGGCGCAATGATATTCCTTATCAGCCAGTTTGTCGGAGGCATTACAGGCGAATTTGTGAGAACCTGGATGGCAGGAATGGTGATTTTCCCTCTGGCTATACTTGTACCAATCCTCTTTGCGGCAGGTACTTCAGCATTCATCCAAATGTTTGGTCTCACCTTCACAAAATATATCGCCGAAATGAAAACAATCTCACCAAGAGAATTGTTTGGATTTTTGGCTGGGTTTGTGGTTGTAGAGCCATTCCTCGCCGCATTCTCAGGCTTTTCTGCTATTTACAAACTCAACGGCATGCTCTCTCCATATCCATTCGGAAGCCCAATACCTGGCCTCTACCCATCATCAGAGTCTGCACTTTATGATCTTGCCTTGCCATTCCTTCAAAGAGGTTTTGCAATGTTAGAGATTATTGCTCTTGGATTGCTTGTTGTGTGGGCAGTACGAAGAAAAGAACAAAAAGGCCTCCCAACTTGGGCAATAGTTATTTTTGCGATGATAGGCAAAGCCGTAATTGATGTGCTTCTCACCTACACCAACTATCTCCCAATTTTGGGCAGGAGATCAAGCGCATTCTGGGAATCATTCCAACTTGGCAATTTCTATGCTCAAGGTTTAGCAATCACTGCTATTCTTGCAGTATTTGCGGTTATCGTATACTACAAAAGGCAATCACTTGCAAAGATGCTTAATGAATCATGTGAAGTCACAATTGACGCTTTCAAGCAATCAAAATAGGAGGATATAACTATGAATATTAACTGGGCATTCTTTTTTTTATGGCTTGCATTAGGAGGAATCATTTCTTATTTCCTTGCCCCATTCGTTGTAATGACAACCACAGGCAAGCAAATGACGCTAGAGAGCAAACTCTATGCAGGTATCTTCACCTCAGTTTCATCTTTTTTTCTTTCCATGTTTTTTGGTTTGTTCTATGTCTGGCTCATCCTTGCCAACCTTGCCCTTTGGTTTCTTCTGCCGATGTGGTGGAAATTAGACGATCAGAAGAACAAAGCATTGATTGTCTATATAGGAACAAACATGCTGGCTCAATTGGCAATCTATTTTTTGTTTAGCGTTATTCAGCTGGGAATCTAAAAATGAAGCCGATCCAAGAAATTGCCGGTGTTTTGGGTCTTGAGTTCGATGATTTGGAGCTTTTCGGCAAACACAAAGCTAAAATTTCTTACCAAGCCACAAATAAACACGCAGGTGAGAAAAAAGGCAAATTGATAATTGTAACAGCAATCAATCCAACGCCTTTCGGTGAAGGAAAAACAACAACTTCCATCGGTCTTGGTGATGCACTCAGAAAGATTGGCAAAAAATCTATCATTTGTCTTAGAGAGCCTTCGCTTGGTCCATGTATGGGTGTCAAAGGTGGAGCAGTTGGCGGAGGAAAGTCGCTTGTTGTACCTAGTACCGATATCAATTTGCACTTCACAGGCGACATCCATGCCGTTACTACCACAAACAACCTGCTCTCATCCATAATAGACAACTGGATCAAGCACGATTTGGAACCAAATATTGACATCCGTAAAGTCCCATGGAAACGTTGCGTTGATCTTAACGACAGGAGTCTTAGAGAGGTCATCGTCGGACTTGGCGGGTCAACAAACGGCGTAGTCAGGGAAGAGGCATTTTATATCTCAGTAGCATCAGAAATCATGGCCATTCTTTGTCTGTCAGACAACCTGGAAGACCTTAAAAGAAGACTCGGCAGAATAGTTTGCGCATATTCAATAGAAGACAAACCAATAACACCCAACGACCTAAAAGTCACCGGAGCCATGACAGCATTGCTTGCAGAGGCTATAAAACCAAATCTTGTTCAAACCATTGAAGGCACACCTGCATTCATACATGGTGGCCCATTTGCAAATATTGCACATGGGACAAATTCCGTAATCGCTACAAGACTTGCTCTTGGACTTGGCGAATATGTTGTGCAAGAAACCGGTTTTGGAGCAGACCTTGGAGCAGAGAAATTCCTCGACATTGTTGGCCCATCTAAAGGTCTTCATCCAGATGCGATAGTGATAGTAGCATCCACAAGAGCACTAAAATACAACGGTGGCATTGGCAAGAAAGCTGTTGCGGAACCAAACGAAAAAGCAATTGTAAGCGGTTTTGTCAACCTTAAACGCCACATTGAAAATATCAAGAAATTCGGCATCACACCTCAGGTTGCAATAAACAAATTCCCTTCAGATATAGAATCTGAACTTGAACTCATAAAGAAGCTCTGCGAAAATGAAGGTGTTGTGGCTTGTCCAATAACCAATTACGAAAACGGTGGTCAAGGTGCAATAAATCTTGCACAGGCTGTGGTCTCTGGCATTGAACACAATCCACCACAATACAAACCTCTCTATGATTACTCCCTGCCCATAAAAGATAAAATCTCTACCGTTGCAAAAGAAATCTACAGGTCAGACAAGGTCAATTTCACATCTAGGGCCTCATCCGACATTAGAAATATAGAAACCATGGGTTATGGCAACTTACCAGTATGTATGGCTAAAACCCAGTACAGCTTTTCTGACAAGGAAGATTTACTAGGCGCACCCACTGGTTTCGAGATAACAGTAAAAGAAGCTAGGGTGTCAGCAGGTGCTGGATTTGTTGTTGCTGTATGTGGCGATATAATGCTAATGCCTGGTTTGCCCAAAGACCCTGCAG
>Ga0351945_1150_pt1 | contig 9788 bp, 11 predicted proteins | sample BONcelT113001F14_FD_205814 | JGI IMG/M metagenome (GOLD analysis project Ga0351945, IMG submission 205814) | Enriched cells from coal bed in the Powder River Basin, Montana, United States - BONCAT cells T11 rep3 HSBNCT.T11.300.1.F14 ... | reverse complement strand
TTATTATCGAAAAGTATGGGGAAAAGAAGACTAATATTTTTCTGCATTAATGGTTCGCCACCGGTAACGCAGATATAATTGCAATTATATTTTCGAATTTCACTAATAATTTCTTCGATTGACATCATTTTTTCTATCGTCTTTACTTCGAGTGCATATTCGGTATCACACCAAGAACAACGCATGTTGCAACCTTGCATCCTTACGAATACACAAGGCAATCCGGAATATGTACTTTCACCCTGTATCGAATAAAATATTTCCGAAACATTATATAATATCGTTTCTTTCATTATACCTCTTATAAAAGAATTTTAAATAAAGACAATTTAAATTACAAAAAAGTTACAATTAGTAATCATTTAAGCAAAAATATTTTCCGGTAAATATGGATGAGCTCCTTCAATTACTTCAACCCCAGCGGCAACTTTTGCTTTCACTTTATTGATTATTATGTCTTTGTATGGGCAATGGTGCAAAATGCACGGTGCAATGTGTACTTTTGTCGGTTTCTCATTATTTAAACTATTCCACAAATTCAATTGAGCAAGACGGGTTACGACAGAAGCACCCGGGCAATCACCGCAATTCATTATACCAATCAACTGAGTATCTGTGTTTTCATACATCTCAAAAACACCTTCACATTTGTTGAATCCCACAAGACAACGAGAGCAGGCAATGCAAACATCATCCATAGTATGCTTGCAACCGAGAATCAGAACTTTTTCCATTATTCAATCCTTCTAAATTTCAATTTCATATAATCTATATTTTTTATAAATTTGCCCGTTCATTGTAACACTCAAACCGCGATTCATCATCTCATTATCTTCGAGAATCCAGGATGCTTCGCCTCGTCTTATTCCTAATTTTGGACCTCTTTGTGAAAATTCATAATACATTACTCCGTCAATTCCCAATTTTTGATACTCCTTCAAAACACCAAGGACAATGAGTCTCAGCATATTGATTTTTTTCCTTTTAGTAAACAAGTGCCACAATGCACCAAAAAGAGAACCATTTTTATTATGAATCAAACATTGATTAATATCAGGCAAACCAAGAGCAAAACCTGCGGGTTTCCCCTTCACTTCAATAATGAATGCCAAAGATGGCTCGGCAACCGGTTTCAAATCAGCGGCAAGGAAATCGAACTCCTCTTCGGTCATTTTAACAAAACCCCAGTTTGGCTCCCATGCTGAATTATAAATATCTTTGATTGTATCAACGTCTTTTTTAAATTGTTCCTTATTTTTAAAATTAATTTCACGAATTGTAACATGATTTCTTTCACGAACTATATTTTGCATTCTGACAAGTTTATCAGTTAAGAATGTTTCTAATTTTAGTTCGTAGGCGTACAGGGTTTTAGCATTCTTAAAACCGTAATTTTCAATCAGTCTTATATAATATTCAGGATTATATGTCATAAGAATTACCGGTGGCGAATCAAATCCTTCTGTAAGTAACCCACAATCATCATTCTGAGAGGGATTTTCAGGTCCACGCATTGCAGTCATCCCTCGGGAACGAAGCCATTCAGCAGCTGAATTGAAAAGGGCATTAGCGACTTCCTGATTATCAATACATTCGAAGAACCCAAAGAAACCCACTTGGTCTTTATGAGTCTTATTGTGGTTGTAATTAATGATTGCGGCAATCCTGCCTATTATTGTTCCATTACTTTCAGCAACAAACAACTGTAATAAAGAATGCTTAAAAAATGGATTCTTTTCGATATCCAAAACTTTAACTCTATCGGCAATTATGGGTGGTACCCAATTATTGTCCCCCTTATAAAAATTCCACTGAGAACGAATAAACTTCATCTTCTCAGCTTTTGTTTCAACCGGTTTTATTGCAAATTCCATTTTATTACTCTAATTAATATTAATTAAAATAACAAATTAAATAAATAATTTCAAAAAAGCAATTCTATACTGATATTTATTTGTTAATTAGATATTATCGGAATGATAATTTATAAAAATTTGTTTTAGAAAAATGGAAAAAAATCAAAAAGAAAGAGGGCAAAACTTATTTTAGTTTTGCTTTGACTTCATCCCAAGGTAAATCAATCTTTTTACTTTTGAAATTTTTCTTTACTTCAAAACCCAATGCCGCTTTAATCCTTGAATTATTATGTGGATGTGTTGATAATATTTCCAAATTCTCAGAGTAATTAGTTTGAACCTTATTAAACTTTCTAAAAATAGTAGCCAGAACAATAGGATGAATTTTTGCTTTTTCCATTAATTGGAGAGAATATATATCCGCTTCACTTTCTTGTTGTCTGCTGAAAGCTGTTGAAGTAGTATATTTGAAAACTTCACCAAGTACTGCGGCATCGCCAGAGAATAGAATCGAAAGTCCTAATTCTTTAATTAGTCTTGATATTATATGTTTTTTTTCTACATGTCCAATTTCATGAGCTATTATTGCGGCAAGTTCTTCGGGGGAATCTGTAATTTCTATTAAACCAGTATAGAGTATTATATAACCTCCCGGTAATGCCGCCGCATTAATCATCGGGCTATCAATTACAATTATTTTATAATCGTAATCAGTGCTTCCAATACCATCATAAAGCCGTAATAAAATAAGATTCAACGCCGCATCCAGCGTTGAATCTTTTACTATATTAATCCCTTGATTATCAAGTATAATCTCATCAACTATTAATTTGCCCAATTTTTCTTCCTTATCAATAGATACATCAAAATCAGTATCATTTGGAATTATTGGGAATATTGTGAATATACCCCAAATGACGGCTACCGCCCCAAGTAAAATTAGCAAATCAACAATAATAGATTTTCTCATAATCATAATTTTGGTGGTAAATTAACATCAATTTTCTGTTCGACCTCTTTGACTATATAGGTCTGAAGATAGGCGATTTTGCCAAATAAAATGAAATAGTAGAAATTACCTTTTCTTGCCTTAACTGCCGCAATTAAACTAAAAATTACATATACTATATTGACTGCACCTATGAATACGAGATAACCTTTAAAAAGATTTGAAAACTCTGCTCCATAAAATATGATTCTTATAGCCCAAAAAACACCACTTGCATTAATTAAACTTGTGGGTATTTGTGATAATAAGGATTGAAGAGAATGAAATTTGACAAATAAACTCTTTCCTCTGTTTATAAAGTAATAAATAATTGATGCAATCAAATTTATAATTGGCAAAGGAAGACCTGCGGCTATTGCCGCAAACATCATCAAATAAGCTCCCATAGCGTCTTCCCGCTCCCGGATACTAATATCTTCAGGTTGTGGTATTGAGTGAAATTGTTCTGTTTCTATCATATTAAAAATATTTATTTTAGTATTTAATAATTATTTACCTGAAAACGGCGGGTATTCATCTGACATAAAATATCCAATATATAAATTAAGTCTATATGACCATCTGATAGTCCCAACATTGAAAGCATGCCATCCTTCAGGATAATTCCCGGTAAATAATACTGCCCAAAAAGCAATAAAACCCAAAATTGCAGACCAAATCATTCTAAAATATAAACAAAAAGCGTGAGGTAATATGCAGTAAAATATTCCAAGAAATGATTTTAATAATAAAGTTCCTCTGCTAAGTGATTCAGGATAGGGTATTTCCAATTTAATTTTGTCGTTTTCGGCATTCAAACCAAAAGGCGGGTAACCATCAACAAGATTGTATAAGGAAGCAGAAACTCCTAAGTTCCATCGCAACATTTTTACCTGAAACTCGAAAAAACTTTGAGGGTATCTACCTGTAAATAATATTGTCCACCAAGAAATAAATGTTAAAATACTGGACCATAGTCCAATAAATAACAAAAGAAAGAGATGTGGGATAGCAATATAAAGCAATCCGAATAAAGTACGCAAAATTAGCTCGCCTCTTGAGTAAGATTCTTGCCTTGTTACATAGAGTTCCATATTCAACCTTTCAATTTTTTTTAAAACAATATAACTGTATTAGCAACTTACAAAAAATTATTATAAAAAACAATTTTTTTGATGCAATTGGAATTTTATAAATTATTATAAAAAATACAATTTTTATTAAAATTATAGCAAAATTTATTTATTGGTTTGATATAAATTAGATATGATGGTTAACTTATTTTAATTTTTATTGGGATGCAAATATTAATCTAAATCGTTCTTGAATAATATCAATTACTCTCTGGAATATAAACAAATATGATTTTATTAGTGTTATTCCGACCAGGGATAAAAACCTCTTGTTGTACAGTATGTGTCTTCTGCTTTTTGAGTTAAATCAATATAAACCCCTAAGCTTGGATGAGTAACCCCATCTATTATAGGTCCGCTAATGCTAAGGAAATATATATCAGACCTTATATTTCTAAGTTCATAACTAATATCATATAAACAATTGCATCTTGCATCGGACTTTTCCTGATGTTCTTCAATAAATATATTATTGTCTTTAAAACTAATTTTTGAGCTTATTTTTCCGGGTTCACAATTAAAAGCCGCATTAATATGCGAAATATACAAAATCTTATATTCAGCAAAATATTGATAATATATACATTCGTCGGAATTTAATACCTGAGAATTAATTTTTCCGGACATTTCTTTGCAATCGGAATGACTACGAATAGCCCCATAAGGGTCTGTACCAAAAGGGTCTGTATTTGGAGGACATACATTATTATTAACTTCTGGATTACATGATAAAAAAAAGATTATGCTTATCGTAAAAAGCAAAATATAGTTCGTTTTCACATTTAACTCCAATATTAATAAATAAACAATTATAAAAAAATCACATTTATAATTGTAATAACAAAAAAAATGGGAAAATGTTTCAAAAAAAATAAAATAAATGCTATTTCTCGAAAAAAACTTCTGAAACTATGTCAGCATTTCTATTTATATAATACATTTTTCCGTTTTTCCAAGCGTGTGCTAAACCATTTTGAAAACTCTCAACATAATCAAATTCATGGTCTATCACATACTCTCCTTTTTTGTCTATAAATCCCCATTTACCGAGTGCATTTTCAACACCGGCTAATCCATCTTTAAAGTTAAGCCCATCCGAAAAACTCTTTTCGAATAAAAAATCCCCTTTTGTATCTATATATCTAACTTTTGAATCAACTTTAATACATGCCACTCCTTCCGAAAAATCAGAAGCTAATATAAATTTTTTATCAAAAACATTTTTTCCTGATTTGTCAATGTACCAATATTGTTCGCCGTCAAATACTCTTGCAAAACCATTTTTAAAATTCCAGACTCTCTTAAAAACCGTATCAATTAATAGTTCATTGTTTTCATTGATAAATCCATAATTATCTCCATATTTGACATAAGCTAATCCCTCCGAAAAATCGCCGGCATCGCTAAACTGAGGTTCGATAACATACTTCAAGTCAGGATTAATGTAGCCATACTTATCAATATTCAAATCAAATACCACAGCTTCTTTAGATATTTCATGATTTTCCATATTCAATACTACTGCTTTGCCCTCATTAAACTTACCTGCATATATATATCTTTTGGTCATATCTATAGAACCATCAGTTTTCATATAACTGTAAGTCTGCTGATATTCATAAGCAAAACTACGTTTTGGAACTCTGATTATGGCTATTCCGTTAATAAAAGTACCCGGTTCAAAGTAATCTGTTAAAAACACATTTTTAGTTTTGGCATCCAACACTGCATATTCATACCATAAAGGAATAAATAAGAACCACTTACCGATTCTTACCGTTGCTTTCCCCTCCGAAAAATAAGCATTCTGTGGAAAAAATATTGATTCCAATTCCTTATCTTTTAAATTAATTGTTGACTTATGAAATTTAGTATCATATTTAGGTTCAATAATAATTTTGCCGCTAATATCAATGTAACCGACTTTATTATCAACACAAATGGGAAATAAAATATCATTGGCATTACTATCAGCAATTTCAGCTGATAATAAATTTGAACTTGATAAATATGATATTACTAAAACAAATAAATTTAAATATTTTCTTATCATGCTGAAAAATCAAATAAAAAATAAATACTTTTAAATAATTAAGACAAAATTCTTAAAGAAAAATTTTTAATCATATCAAAAAAAAATCTAAAAATTTGAATCTCCTTGGAAACAAATTCTTTAACTTTAAAAGATAATGACTTACAAACTCAATTTACCGTTGGAAAATACTCATGACTAATAAACACAAGAATTAACAGAAGTATCAGCCCTAAACTGATACTTCCGATAATCAATTTTTTCTCGATAGGTAACAATGGTTCATAATCCATCTTTTTCATTTCATCTGCAAGTTTTGGCTCTTCTGACATAAAATTTCCTTTCGTTTATGGTACAATTGGTGGAGTGGCTCCATGGAAAAAGAGCCATGAAATTAATAAACCGAACCAGATAATAAATCCGAACAGGCAAAGAACGTAAACAGCGGCAAGTCTTCCGATACCTTCTTCCCAAAGTTTTTTGAAGTTCGAAACAACTCCTATTGTAAAGAAAGTCAAAACGAAGAATAATTTTCTGAAAACATCACCTTCGGCAGTTGCAACTTTTGCCTTTGCAATAATTTCTGGAATGGCAAGACAAAATATCAAAAATAACAGAAAAGTCAAAACATAACCGATTACAAATTTTGGAAAACGTTCCCAGATTTCGGCAAATTTTACTTTCCCCTGTCCTTCTTTCTTTTCAATTTTTCCTGCCCAAATTATTGCCAGAATGAAAGCCCAGATTCCAATAAATATATCAATAAATACTTTAACGGTTGTGGCTGTCATTAAAATCCAGCCCTCTTTGTAATTGATACCCTGAACTGCTAATGCTTTGGCTCTTATTAATCCGTCTGTAATAGCACCGCTTGCAACTGCGGCACCGTCCGTTTTAACAGCTAAACCCATCCATGCACCAGCCACGAGAGGTTCTTTATATAAAAATGCCTGTGCTATAAAGGGAAGTAAAAGCAGTTCGACTACGGCAAAGATTACGACCAAAGATGATACCATAATCGGAACTATCGGTCTTGCTCTTATTGCACCACCCGTCGCAATAGCCGCAGATACCCCGCAAATTGAAATACCTGATGCAAGTGGTGCCGCCCATTCACGACTAAATTTGAAATATTTTCGGGCAACAAAATAAACTACTGCCCAATAAATTAAATATGCCTCAATGATTGCACAAAGCCCACGAAAAATAACGGCAGAAGCAAGCCCGACCGACTCTGCCGCTTTCACTCCAAGTGCCGCACCCATAATTACAATTGCCGTTTTAATATAGAGTTCGGGTTTAACTGCCGATTTGAGTTTATCCTGAAATTTCGGCATAAAATTTCCAACGAAAAGTCCTGCCAATAAAGCAATTATATAACCTGCTTCACCTGTTAAATTCATAGACCATGAAATTCCAAGTTTGTCCAGTTCATTCGGAGTAGCGGCAATATTTGCATAATGTCCCAGAACCCAGCAAATCAAACTTATAACGTAAACAATGGAAAATGATGAGATGAATTTTTTAACATTGGAACCCATTAATTTCGCACCGATTCCCAATATCAAAACGAAGAACAGATAGACACAAATAATTGATAAAATTGAAGGCATCCAGCTGTAATTCTCCGAAACCGGAGCAATGGATTTTGTAATATCAGTCCATACTTTTGTTTTGAATCCCCAACCCAGAATATCGAAGTCGGCAAAAACTCCGATACTAAGCACAAAAATAAATAGCCCTAAACTAAAAGCGAGCCAATCTTCCGAAAATGCACTTTTTTTATCCTCCATAAACCCCTCAACGGTTTAATAATACATTTTCGTAAAATTATGATTATTTTTTGAATTATGAAAGTAATTTCAAAAAAAAATGATGAAAAGTATGGAAAAATTTAAAAATTTTGTCCTTATGACATTAAAACTTTAAAAACTTTATAACTTTAAAACTTTAAAACTTTGAACAAATCTTCTCACTAATCTGCCATAGCTTCTTTGCATTATCCATATTCAATGCTAATTTTGTTGGATTTGAAATTTTTGAATCAGAAAAATATTTTCCTGTAACTCCTTTTACTTTATCGGAACTTGCAAGATAAATTGTAGTTTCAGCACCTTGCTTGTTATTTTTCATAAACAATGAAAACAATTTATAAAATAATGCAATATATGGTTTTGAAGATTGTCCGAAATTTGAATAAATTACTCCGGGATGCAAACAATTAGTGCTTATATTGCTTCCTTTCAATTGCTCTGCTAATACTTTGGTAAAGTAAATATTAAATAATTTTGATAAAGCATAAACCTGAAAATAATGCCATTTATTGCTTTCAAAAATCAAGTCAGAAAAATCTACTTTTTGAATCATTCTATGAGCCGCCGAACTAACATTAATTATTCTTGACTCTTCGCTACCTTTGAGATTATCCAGTAATATTTTTGTCAATAGAAATGGTGCAAAATGATTTACGGCGAGTGTTTCTTCGAGACCATCTATGGTTATCTTCTTTTCAGCCGCCAAAAAACCTGCATTATTTATCAGAATATCCAAATGCTCAAATTTTTCTTTAATTTGAACTCCCATATTCTTAACTTCTTGGAGTGAAGAAAAATCAGCAATGAAATAATGCAGATTTTTATTTCCAGTAATATTTTTAATTTCTTTCAGCGTATCAATTGCTTTTTGTTCATTCCTTGCACTAATGATTATTTCATTATTGCTATCATTGGCTAATGCCAACGCTGTCTCTTTTCCAATTCCGGATGTTGCACCGGTTATAACTATTCTTTTCATTTTAACATTGCTCAATAATTAAAAAAGCCATTGCGTTTGCATCCGAATGTGATAATGTTACCAAAATGATACAATCACCCCATTGCTTATACAAACCTCCAAATAATTCGATAACAGGTTTGCCCGACTTTTCATTTTTAATTCCGATTTCGGAAAATTTAAAGCCATCGGTTATCCCCGTCCCGATGGCTTTGCTAAATGCCTCTTTAGCGGCAAACCTTGCGGCATAGTGCATATATTTTTTTTCATTGAATTGCTCGCAATAATTTCTTTCTGTATCAGTAAAAATTCTTTTTAAGAACTTTTCTCCGTATTTTTCAATTGCCTTTTCAATTCTCGTAACTTCAATTATATCAGTTCCAATTCCAACAATCATTAATTTCCCTTTATCTTATTATAATTTAAATTTTCTTTATATTTTTTCAACATTTCCAATAATATTGGCAAAGCTATACCTGATGGTTCGTCCAATCTTGCATGGACATATTTACTTAAAACAGTTTGATTCGGATTTACTTCAACAACATACGCACCATTTCTTAGAGCTATCATCGGTAAATCAGCCGCTGGATATACTTCCGCAGAAGTTCCGACACTAAAAAATATATCGCTCCCGGCAGACGCTTCCTGTGCATATTTTAATGTTTCATAAGGTAACATCTCGCCAAACCAAACAACAGAAGGTCTAATCATACCTCCGCACAACTTACATAAGGGAGGCGATTTACTTTCGTAATCAATTTCATCATCAAACGGCTCTTTGCATTTAAAGCAATGATTTTCGATTATATTTCCATGTAATTCATATACTTTTTTTGAGCCGGCTTTTTGGTGCAATCTGTCAACATTTTGAGTAATTAATGTAAACTTTGTAAACATATCCTGCATTTCGGCAATTGCAAAATGCCCGGGATTCGGTTTGGTTGTATTAATTATTTCTCTGCGATGTTGGTACCAACTCCATACCATATCGGGATTTGACATAA
>Ga0351945_1149_pt1 | contig 9856 bp, 4 predicted proteins | sample BONcelT113001F14_FD_205814 | JGI IMG/M metagenome (GOLD analysis project Ga0351945, IMG submission 205814) | Enriched cells from coal bed in the Powder River Basin, Montana, United States - BONCAT cells T11 rep3 HSBNCT.T11.300.1.F14 ... | reverse complement strand
CTGGACAACATCGATGCCCTTGTTGAAAAAGATTACAATGCAACATTATTCTTTTATGAGTTATCTTTAAAGAAACACCCGATTTTGTTTAGTTTATCTGAGAAAATCAGCCAAGGTAAATGCCGCCTAGACGGTGTAACAAAGGATAATAAAATTGATATCACTGAACAAAAAAAACTGTTTCTTAACTGGTTAATTAAAATAAAAAAATTAGAAACAAATACTTCTGATCTTAATAAGTTCCACAGCCCAGATGACCAAACCAAAACCACCCTTCTTACCGGAGTTTATCTTTTGAGAACTCTATTGGCTAACACTAGAAACGATTTTATAAAAGAAACCATCGACAAAATTAAAAATGAGCTAGAAGCTCTTGAACAAAGCGAAAAACAATCTAAAAATAACTTAGAACAACATAAAAAACAGCTGGGAATAGAGCTTAATAAAGAAACGATAGAAGAAAATGACATAAAAAGTATTACATCGGAGTGGTTAATAAAAGAGCGCCGCGAGATAGAAGAAGTTAAAAAAAACGACAAAGATGGCAAACAAAAGTCGGATCTCGAGAAAAGAGAAGAAGTACGTAAATTAAAAAATAGTATTTTTGAAGAGTTACAAATAGTAAACCGTACAATTGAAGAAAAAAGGGTGCGAGCCTTTGAAAATTGTTATAAAGACGACATAACCAAGGTCAATTTGGATAGCATCACTGTTCTTCTAAAACACTCAGATCTCTTAAGCTCCGCAGACGACACCAAGAGCGCTACCGTAAATAATAAAGAGATTAATGATTTTGCTGGTTCTTTTATATCCTGGTGGAAAAAAAACAACCATAATACTATACCAGAAATAAACACTCCAGAATTCTATAAACTAAAATCTACATATATCGCCTGCCTCTATGGCAATATAACTTTCAAAGATCGGTCTCCAAGCGATGTTACGAACGATACAAATAATTGGTGGACTAACCCCGAATTAAAGCAAGACTCTGTAATGACAAAAGTTGCTAATGTCGTCAAACCAATGGGCACTTGGGCGGAGGAGATAGACCTTAAAACTCTAGCAAGTATTGCCAAAATTCACTTACAATTCGAAGGCAAACGCACAGATGCCAACCCAAACAAATATCCCATAATAACTCTTAAAAACTCAGGCAATGTCCACTGGACAACTAAAATGCCACCTAGCACTGTCTCACAAACATTTCCAATATTAGGAAAATCATTTTTTAGAGAACAGGATAAAATGCGGCTGGTTGCTGAACAACTAAATCAAGAACTAAACGAATTTATGGACCTAGCCGCAGGTAATATTGAAAAATGGAAGATAATCTACAACCTCCGAGAAATCTTAGGCTATGAAAAAAATAAATCTGATCCCACTAAGTTAAAAGATAATTTCTTTGCTTGCAAAGAAAAATTTGAAGAAAACATCAAAAATGACAAACTCGCATATCCCGATGAAAAAGATCCCTGTAATGCTGTGTTAAAGAGCCTCAAAACCGCCTTCGAAAATCCAGACAAATGGATAACCACAACATACGAGACAGCAAAAAGTGACAGCTATTTTACAACTCTTTCTCTTGAAGATCGCTTACAATTTCCTAAAATCGCAGAAGATATAGCTCGCCATTTGTACCAGGAGTTTCTTGCGTTAAAAGATATTAAAAAAATCAAAAATGACCCAAAAAAACTCAAAATTGTAGAAAACTTAATTACCACCTTAAACCTCAAGGGCAAAACACCACTATCACATAACGAATTAATAAAAAATATTACTACCTGCAAAGAAAATTTCCAAAAAAACTTTAACGAATTAGACAAAAACTTAGATAAAGCTGGCACCGACAGATTGCACAGAATTTTATATTTCTTCTGTTGGCTTTTTAAAATACGAGTTGATGCCAAAATATACGAAGGTGCAATCAACAAAATAAATGAGGTTGCTAACATAAAATTACAACCTGAACCAAAAACATTAAGTTTCACTAATTAATGGAAAATTATGAACTTCATACCCAAACTAACTAATCCCATCTTCAATAATCTATCCCCAGATGAACAAAATTATTTATCGCAAGTAGCACAAACTACAACATTTGAAATAGGCGCAGTTTTAATTCATGAGGGAGAAATCGGCCAAGATTTTTACGTTCTCCTTGAGGGCAAAGTCGTAGTTACTAAAGAGGGGGAAACACCAGCAGAAACGCTGCAATTAGCCACCCTTGAAGCTGGTAATGTTCTTGGCGAAATTAGTGTCATCACCAATAACCCACGCTCAGCCACAGTAACCGCCGTAGAAAAAACCACGGCGCTGATTATCAATGTTGCAAAAATCAAACAAGATAAAAATCCCCAAGCACAATCAATTGCAGAAAAATTAATACAAAATCTAGCAATAGAGCTCTCAAAAAAGTTGATTTACTATGGCGATAAAATTGTAAAATACACCGAGGAAGATCAAAATAAATTTTTATTAGCAGACAACATAGTTGCTCCCAGCTCTATTTTGGTCCTACTTGGATGGAAATGGTCCGACATCATGCATGAAGCACCATTCCTCGCCGAACATGGTTATGACGCCATCAAAATATCACCGCCACAAGAATTTGTAACAAGAAATGGCAATCCATGGTGGGCTATTTATCAACCAGTAAGTTACCACTTAAGTAAATTTTACGGCTCACAAGAAGAGTTTATTAAAATGGTTGATTTTTGTCATAGTTACAATTTAAAAATTTACGTCGATCTGGTTTTAAATCATATGGCTGATTTTTGTGCTACTGAATCATCACATCAAGGCACCAATGGCACCACTTTTTCTCAATATCATTATGGCCCATTAAATAACGATAACGATTATTATGAATTTGACAATTTTTATCATTTCCACGAGCAAACCAACAAACAAATCTCCGCTGAAGATTACTGTAAATTAGACGGAGTGTGGCACCTAGAGCATTACGATTTAGTTAGCCTGCCAAAACTCAATGTTGAAAATCCTCATGTGATTTCTATTTTACGAAAATATGTAAAATATCTTTTATCTCTCGGGGTTGACGGCTTTCGCATTGACGCCTCTAAGCATTTAAACGTCAAAGCAGTAGAAAAAATTTTTGCGGGACTAAAAACACTCAACGGTTTAAAACCGTTTCGCTATCAAGAATATTACACCGGCGCTCCCATGGGCATGGACATATATAGCTTCATGGAAAAATACTTCAAAATAGGCTATGTTACCGCCTTTGAATATGGCGCATTTTTGGCAGATGCGATTGCCAACAAAAACAACACCCTCCAAAAATTAGTTGATTATTCTTTCGGCAGCTCATGGGTTCATTATCCAGAAAATCGCACAGTAACCGTGATCGATAATCACGACACCGAAAGAATGATGCCGAACATGTTAAACTACAAGTGCACTCAAAATAATGCTTACGTTCTGGCGTATATTTTTATGCTCGCTTGGCCATTTGGCGTGCCTAAAATAATGTCTAGCTTTCGTTTCAATGAGCATGATGATCCGCTCCCCGATAAACCGGTCTGGCAAAATAGCCAGTTTGTTGGCTTTGCTAGCGATTCGCCGTGGGTAGCGCAACACAGATGGAATGCAATTGCTAATATGGTGTTATTTAACAAAAGAACCAAAAATGCTCGCGGCATATCGCATCGCTGGACCAATGGTAACCAAGTCGCATTCGCACGCACTTATCAAAAACCAAAAGAATATTTAGCCTCTATAGGATTTGTAGTAATTAACGACTCAGAAAAACCATTAACCCGCCGTTTTGAAACTGGGCTACCTGATGGCGAATACTATAATTTAATCAGCAGTTATTTAAATGGGGGCAACATGCAAGGACCAACAATAACAGTGGAAAATTATGGCTTTGCCAATATAGAGGTTGCACCATTTGACGCTGTCGTTATTATGGTCGATTTTATGAAATAGACTTCTTGCATACATAACCCAAGTATTTTGACATAACGCAAGAAGCTCCCAACGAAATAATTACATCACCGGTACCGTTACAAACCGAACTTTTCAACAAAATAAAGGAGCATAGCTCCTTTATTGTTAGATCCCCGCTTTCGCGAGGATGACGAAGGAGTACGAGGATAACCAAAGAGCGCGAGAATAACGAATGAGTACGAGTATAACTGATGACGAAGGAGCACGATGATAACGAATGAGTACGAGTATAACTAAGGAATACGAGAATGACGAAGGTGTCGAAGAAGTGCGAGGATGATGAAGAGGGTGCAAGGGTGATAAATGGGAGCACGATGATAAAAAAAGAGGCGCGAGAGTTACGAAAATGTCAGATTGCAACAATCCCCTACCCTGCTTTGCTCATTACCACTTGCTATTTCATAAAACTCAACAAACCCAAATTATTCAAAATGGGATACACAAAAAAAACGGCGCCAACAAAAATTATTACGGCAAATGAGGCTTTACCACAGGCCACACGATAAGGAGACTCGACAGCTGGTTCAGTATGAGAACGCAAACGATAGGCCATTATTGCTGGCAAAATTAAACATAAAACCGCAATAAAAACCCCTGAATAACTTAAAGCCATTACAAAACCATTAGGATAGTAAATAGTAAAAATAATTGGAGGAATAAACGTCAACGCTGCCGTTTGTAACCGTCCCCATCTGGTATTTGGCCGTTTAAATCCATCAGCCAGAAAATCGAATAACCCCAAAGACACCCCTAAAAAAGAGGTTGTCATAGAAATATTAGCAAAACATTTAATACTAAGTTTTACCCATTTGTTACTCACTATAGCGCCAAAAGTTCTAATAAACGCTCCTAATGAATCTTGGGCTTGAGAGATGCTAGTAAAACTATTGCTTGCGCCTGAAAGTGGAATCGTGCCTAAAGTGGTCGCCAGCCACAGCAAATAAACAATTAATGCCAAAGTAGTACCGGTAACAATAATCCATTTAAGCGCCTGCGGCTTATCACCAATATACATTCTCAAACTGGGAATAACAAAATGATAATTGAAAAGACAGAGCAAAACAGGAGAAGCGGCTAAAACATGCTTGGTTTGATTAAAACCTTGCTCCACAACAAACAGCTTATTAACATCAATATAAGTCACCGTTAACACTAAAGTCGTAACTAATAAAAGACCTTTAGTACCGATCAAACCTCGATTTAAATAATCTACCGTTTTAGTGCTCCAAAAAACTGCCGAGCCTAAAATCGTAGAAAATAATATCCCTAATAGCCATAAAGGGATTTGCATCCCAAAAACTGAATTAACAATATCGCTTATTAGCTGTGGCTCACCAGAAATATACGCACATAAGGTTGCATACAATAGTAATAAATAGGAAACCCAAGTAACTGTTCTCCCTAATGGTCCCAAGGTTTTTTCGGCCATCGAATTAAAACTGCAGGCAGTCGGTGGTAACGCTGAACACACTTCTACTACTAATAAACCACTGACTGTCAATAAAATCCACATGATCAGTATTACTGCCACGGTAGCAGTAAAACCAGCAAAGGCACTAACCATTGGTGTTGCTAAGATACCAGCGCCAATTGCACTGCCAACCACCATCATGACACAACCAAGAAATTTACCAAAGGTCATAACAGTTCTCCATTTAAATAGATTATTATTCTGGCTCTACTAGCGGCAATGGCTGCGGTTGATATAAATCTTCTACAGACTGCTCCTCTTTAGCGCTCACTTTGGCGGTGCCAGCATTCCAAGTCAATGCCAAAAAGAATATTGCAAGCAGACATGACACTAGAAGCATAACGAAACCACCATTCCAACCATAATAGTTTGCTACATAACCAAAACCAGCATCAGCAAGCGTTGTCCCACCAACATAACCAAACAAACCGGTTAATCCAGCAGAAGTACCAGCTGCTTTTTTGTGTGCTAAATCTAAAGCATGTACCCCAATTAACATCATTGGCGCATGGATGAAAAATCCTATCGCCATTAAAGTTATATTATTGTGCATTTTGGCACCAACAGGTGTAGCCCAATAAAAAATGACGGCAATCGCAGTGGCGATCATACATGCTATGCACACAGGAGCACGACGACTACCAATCTTATCACTAAACCAACCACACAAAAGCGTTCCTGGAACAGCCGCACATTCATACAACATAAAAGCTAAACGACTATCTTCGTGAGTAAACCCTTTAACTTGCGTTAAATAAAGCGGCGCCCAGTTATGAGCACCAAACCGCACTAGATATACAAAAATATTGGCCAACGCCAAAAACCACAAATATTTATTAACGAGAACATATTTAAAAAGAATCTCTTTGGTAGTTAATTCTTTCTCTGCTTTATGAAGCTTAGATTTAGAAGTAATTTCCCCTTTATGCTCTTCAATTGGTGGCAAACCAACCGATTGGGGTGTATCGCGCACAGTAAACAAAACAACAACTGCTGCTAACAAACATAAAACTGATGGCATATAAAAAACACCGTAATGCCAAGCAGAAAACATAGCAATACCCAAAGTCACAAGTAATGCTACACCACCAGAACCAATATTATGGGCAATATTCCAAACTGACATCACTGTTCCACGTTCTCTTTTGACAAACCAATGCGCCATTGCTCTACCACTTGCGGGCCAAACCATCCCTTGAAACCACCCATCTAAAAATATCAACGTGAACATCAAAAGAAAGCTATCAAAAGCTAGTTTTACTCCACACAAAGCATTAAATATTGCCGCCAAAACTAATCCTGTAGCAATAAAATATCGGGGATTGCTCCGATCAGAAATCATCGCCATAAAAAATTTACTCAACCCATATCCAAGCGGCAAAGCGGCAAAGACTGAACCAAGATAAGCTTTGCTAAAACCGTGTTGTTCCACCAAATAAGGAATAGCAAGAGAAAAATTATTGCGCAAAAGACAGCAACCAGCGTAGCCTATGAATAATCCGGCAAATACCTGCCAACGGAATTTTTTATAATTTGTTTGAATTTTTTCTTGAGAAAGGGGTGCAATATGTGGTGCCGGGCGGAAATACTGTAGTACATTTAACATTTCACCAACTCCTCCAATAAAAGCACTTAAACTTACTATTATAAAAATATGGTCACACAACAAAGAGAGATTCTAAACAAACTTAAAGTCACCACCTATTTGTAATGTAACATATTCCGATAAATAATTTATTAAGAAACACTTAAGGAAGCTGGCATGTGTTTTTTTGATATCTCTATTTAAGTCCTTATAAAAAATACACAGGCACAAGCACGAAATATTATACTCATTTCTAGAAAAAAATATAGAAAATAAATAATTTCATAATTAGCCTAATTAGCCTAAATTCTCCTTACTTGTGTTTGAAATTTTATAAATAATGGGCTTACTGAAATCTGAAATTTTCAGCAGGTCCATTCCTAGAAAAACTCTGGTCATCGTCAGAAAACCCTGGTCATCACTAGAAAATTCTGATCATTACTAGAAAACTCTGGTCACCACCAGAAAATCATTGTCATCACCAGAAAATTACTGTCATCGCCCGGTTAAACCGGGCGATCTTGTGAGATCACCCGATCAAGTCGGGTGATGACAGAGTGAGGGTCTAGGTAATGACGCTGTCTGGTCGAGTGATGGCACTGTTTTGTCGAGTGATGGCGCGGTTTGGTCGAGTGATGGCACTGTTTGGTCGGAGATGACGTAGCGGGATTTGTATGATGATGGGACCGTTGCAATCTGACATTTTCGTCATCCTCGCATTCCTCCGTCATCCTCGCGAAAGCGGGGATCTAACAAAATCAAGGCGCAATACTCCTTGATTTTGTTAGAAAGTTCAGATTGCAACGGAGCCATGATGTAGCAGGGTTTGGATAATAACGTAACAGAATTTGGATGATGACGTAGCAAAATTTGGATTTATGACATAACAGGGACATAACATGGTTTGGGCGACAGATGAGGTGGCGTCGGATGATGATGCAGTTAAAGAAAATTTGGTCCTAATCAAAATTAACCTCTAATGGGACTGTTGTAATCTGACATTTTCGTAACTCTCGCGCCTCTTTTTTTATCATCGTGCTCCCATTTATCACCCTTGCACCCTCTTTGTCATCCTCGTCACCCTCGCACTCCTTCGTCATCCTCGCGAAAGCGGGGATCTCACAAAATTAAGCAGCTATACTCCCTAATTTTGTTGAAAAGTTCGGTTGCAACGGATCCCTAATGCGCCTCATCCCAATTATTACCAACAGCAGCACTAATTATTACGGGCACATCAAGCTTTATGGCGCTCACCATGAAGTGTTCTATATTTTGCAACACAGTATCCACATGTTCGCTTGCTACCTCAAAAACAAGTTCATCGTGCACCTGCATAATCATCGTTGCGGCAAAATTAGATTGCTGCAGCCAATTATCAATATTAATCATCGCTATTTTTATAATGTCAGCAGCACTCCCTTGAATTGGCGCATTAATTGCCACGCGCTCGGCAGCAGCACGCCTGGCAAAATTTTTTGATTTAATCTCAGGAATATAAAGCCGACGTCCACAAATAGACTCGACAAAACCATGATCGCGGGCAAATTTACGCATCCTCTCCATATATTCTTTCATCCCTGGATAACGTGCAAAATAAAGCTCAATATATTTTTGCGCCTCTTCACGGGACAAACCAATCCGTTTTGCCAAACCAAAAGCTGACATACCATAAATCAAACCAAAATTTATGGTTTTGGCATCCCGTCTTTGGTTCGCTGTAACTTTTTCTGGGGCAATACCAAAAATCTCCGCAGCTACCATTTGATGAATATCAGCACCATGTTGAAAAGCTTTAATTAAATTTTCATCTTGTGATAGATGCGCCATAATGCGCAACTCAATTTGAGAATAATCAGCTGAAATTATTTTATAACCTGGCGGCGCAATAAAAGCACGGCGAATTTTCCGTCCCTCTTCTGTGCGGATAGGAATATTTTGCAAATTAGGCGCCGTCGATGACAACCTCCCAGTAGCCGTAACAGCCTGATTATATGAAGTATGAATTCTATTTGTCTTAACATTAATTTGTTGCGGCAAAGCATCGGTATAAGTTGATTTAAGTTTACTCAAGCTCCGATATTCTAAAATTAATTGGGGCAACAAATAATCAAGCGCCAATTCCTGCAACACAGCTTCTGCCGTTGATGGCTGGCCTGTAGGAGTCTTCTGCAAAATTGGTAATTTTAATTTTTCATACAAAACTTCTTGTAATTGCAAAGGTGAATTTATATTAAATTCTACGTGGGCATTTTCATAAATCTGTTGTTCCAATATGTGTAAACGTGTTTGCAACTCTAAACTATGATGCTTTAAAAATTTTTCATCAATACAAACTCCATAACGCTCCATACGTGCCAACACTTTTACTAGCGGCATCTCAATTTCACGTAAAATTTTCTCTTGTTCTTTATTTTTTTCAAACTGTGGCCACAATGCATTATGCAGCTGCAACACTAAATCAGCATCAAAAGCCGCATAGGGAGCGGCTGTTTCAATTGTTAATTGCTCAAATGGGATTTGTTTGGCACCTTTGCCTGCAAGGTCTTCATAGCTCGCAATACTCCTGCCAAGATAACGTAACGCTAATGACACTTTGTCATGCTGATTGCTAGCACTATTTAAAATATATGACTCAAGCATAGTGTCATACATAATTCCGGCAACCTCAATATTATAATTCGCTAAAACATTAATATCATATTTCAGATTTTGTCCTAATTTAATTTTATGCTGATCAGCAAATAGTGGTTGTAATTTCCGCAACACATAATCACGTGCAAGTTGTTGCGGCGCGTTATCATAAACATGCGCTAAAGGAATATAAA
>Ga0351945_1148_pt1 | contig 9953 bp, 7 predicted proteins | sample BONcelT113001F14_FD_205814 | JGI IMG/M metagenome (GOLD analysis project Ga0351945, IMG submission 205814) | Enriched cells from coal bed in the Powder River Basin, Montana, United States - BONCAT cells T11 rep3 HSBNCT.T11.300.1.F14 ... | reverse complement strand
GTTGTAGGCCGGCCGGGTGCCGCCATCGCCCATCTTCATGCGTCGGGCTTCCGGATCGGTCGTGCTGGCGCGGGCCGAGGCGCCGTCTCCCTTTTTCCGTTTCTCGCGGGCCTCGGCCACCTTCTGGACTTCCTGCTGAGCCTGCTTCAGCCGTTCGATCCTTTCCCGCGCCGCCCGCTCTTGCGCGGCTTGTTGGCGGGCCGACAAGTCCGTCTCCTGTTCAAACTCCTGCTGCAAACGGTCCCATTGCTGGTCCGCTTCTTCCAGCAGTTGCTGCAGCTTGGCTTCCCGTTTGAAGGAATCGTTGCCCGCGCTGGCACGGACCCGCATGCCGTCTTGTCCGAGAACCTCCAGACTCGCCAAATCTTCCGCCCGGATGGTCGCGATGTTGGTGACCACTTGCTCCTTGAGCCATTCGGAGTGTTGCGTGCGGAAGTCGGACAGCGTGTGGTAATTCACGTCCACGCCGCCGCGGAGCCACTTGTAGGGATCGCAGTCATAGCACCGCCGGTACAACTCGCGGGCTTTGCAGATGCCTTCGTCGGTGGCATACAGCCACAAGGCCACCAGAACCCGCGGGTCGATCGGAGGACGTCCGGCATGGCCTTCCACGGCTTTGATCTGCGCGTACAACGAACTCACATCCACTTCCTGGATCAACTCCCAAATGAGACGGACTTTGTGGCCGGGCGGAATCAAATCGTCAATCCGTTTCGGGTCGGGGTCGATCTGCGAGCGGTCGGGCGACTTCATCCGCGGCGCCGCCACCTCCGTGCTAGCATCCTGCCATTCCATGCTTGTTCACCGAACTTCGATGTGAGGGGGCCTCCGTTCAACGAAAACGCCCTAACATGTTCGATTTCAGCAAACCCTCAAATATCAATTCTTTCACAGCCTCGGAGCGTCTTGTCTCGCACGCGAAGCGGCGGATGGGTTCCGAAAAACTCTGGGACATTGACGGCATCATGTGGACTCCCGTTGATATTTCCGCAATCATCTTGCGCAAACTGATCAAGGACGCGGAACGAGAACTCGGCCCGATCAAGGAGGCCGTCGTCACCGTGCCGGCGCACTTCAGTGGCTACCAGCGTCAACTCACCATTCAGGCCGGAGAACAAGCGGCGCTGACCACCGTCAGTGTCGTGAACGAACCAGTGGCGGCGGCACTCAGCTATGTGCTTCGCCAGGTCGTGCTCGACCAAGATCGTGATTATTTGGATGCCCTGGGGGACAAATCCACGATCCTCGTGTACGATCTCGGTGGCGGCACGTTCGACCTCAGCATCGTTCAGTATGACGAAAAACGGCTGCGAGTGATCGCCACAAGTGGCGAAGAGAAGCTGGGGGGAATCGACTGGGATCAGCACCTGATTGACATGGTCGCCGACCCCTTGACGTTGATTCACGGCGACCTCCGCGAGGATTCGCACGCACTGGCTCGTTTGGCGCACCAGGTAGAACGAGCCAAGCGAGCCCTTAGCAGCCGCGAGTCCACTGACGTGATGATCCAGTACGGCGGCTGGGAGGAAGAGTTTCACATTGAGCGCAGGGAGTTCGAGAAACGGACGGCGTCCCTGGTCGAACGCACAAAAAAACTCACCGAAGGACTGCTGAAAAGCTGCAATATGAGTTGGCTGGATCTCGATGCGATTATTCCCGTCGGCGGCTCCATCCGGATGCCGATGATCGACAGGACAATCAAGGAATTCGAGACGGAGCGCGCCCAACAGCGAAAGGCCCACGGGCTACCCCCGGACAATTTCATCCGCAAGGTGTCCCCCGACCTCTCCATCGCACAGGGGGCTGCACTGTTCGCCGGCATGATTCAAGATGGCGACGAGACTCAACGGGACGTCGGTGGAAGCGTTGCCCAAAGACTTTCGAACTACAGCATGGAGAACGTCACGCCTACTCGCCTGGGCGTCGTCCTGAGCGACGACCTCGGCCGCCGTTTCGTTCACGAGATTATCCCACGCAACACACCGCTTCCGGCTTCGGCTAGTCTGCAGCTACGCACAACTCGCCACAACCAGCAACGCGCAACGGTGCGCATCGTCGAAGGAGAGGGCGAGTTTGATACGCACGCGAAAATCGTCTGCAAGTGTACGATTGACGGGCTTCCTCCGGGACTGCCGAAGAGTTCCAACTTCGACGTAAACGTCATGTATGACGCAGATGGTTTGCTGCACCTCGTAGCCGTGCATCGCGACACGGGACGACTGGCTTCCGTCAGCGCCGTACACAGCAGCGAGTAATTTCGGATGCTTCACTTTGTGTGTTCCAATCCGGCCTGCGGAAACCGCTTCAAGCTGGGCGATAAGTACGCGGAGCGACAGTTGGACTGTCCGACGTGTGGGGCCACACTCCAGAAGACGAAGCCGAAAAGACTGAACCTGCGCGACTTGATCGAAGGCGGCCCCGCTGCCGGTCATGCAACACAAGCCGTGGGCGCGGCGTTCATCGAATTCACGTGCGAGCATTGCCATGCCGCTAGCCGCGGCTTGGCAGGAAAGGTGGGGCAGATTGTCCGCTGCCCGAAATGTGCCGCGATGACGCGCGTCGCTCCGCCTCCCGCCCAACAACGGTCGTCCGAAAGGTCGCCGCCGCTAATCAGACGCCCAGCGAGCGACCATGCCCGCCAAGAGGATCAGAAACAGGCGCAGCGTCAAGCCGAGGAACAAGCCCGGCGCGAGGCGGAAGAGCAAGCCCGCGGACAGGCGGAAGCCCACGCTCGGGCCGAGGCCGAACATCTGGCGGCGCAGGAACGCGAGCGCCAAGCGGACGCAGAACGGGCGCGGCAGGCAGCCGCGGAGCAGGCGCGCCGGGAGGCTGAGGAACAAGTCCGGCGCGAGGCGGAAGAGCAAGCTCGCGGACAGGCGGAAGCCCACGCTCGGGCCGAGGCCGAACATCTGGCGGCGCAGGAACGCGAGCGCCAAGCGGACGCAGAACGGGCGCGGCAGGCAGCCGCGGAGCAGGCGCGCCGGGAGGCTGAGGAACAAGTCCGGCGCGAGGCGGAAGAGCAAGCTCGCGGACAGGCGGAAGCCCACGCTCGGGCCGAGGCCGAACACCTGGCGGCGCAGGAACGCGAACGCCAGGCGGACGCAGAACGGGCGCGGGAAGAAACCACGGAGCACAAGCGCCGAGCGATGGGGGAACAAGCTCCGCGCGAGGCGGAAGTCCGCCCCCGGACCGAGTCCGGACGACTGGCGGCATTGGAACAAGAGTTCCAAGCGGACACAGAGCGGGCGCGGCAAGCAGTCGCGGAGCCGGCGTTTCGGGTTGCTGCGGAACAAGCACGACGCGAGGCAGAAAGGCAATACAACCCGGCAGCGGAAGCTCTCGCCCTGGCAGACGCCGAACGCCTGGCGGCGCAAGAACGAGAGCGGCAAACGGCCGCAGAGCGGGCGCGGCAAGAAGCCGAAAAGCAGGCCCGCCGAGAGGCGGAAGTCCTCGCCTTGTTAGAGGCCCAACGTCCGGCGGCGCAGGAACGCGAGCGTTAAGTGGGCGCGATAGGAAGCCGAAGGGCAGACGCACCGGGTAGCGAAGGACACTCCCAGCCCGTTCACGACGTAGGCCAAACATGCCCTTGGAGGTGTTTAACACAACCCGGCCTTGGCTCACAAGTTCTCATGCACCTTGCGGTGGATACGTTCTTGCGGCAGCTACTGGGCCAAGGCGGTTGGCGACGGCACTTCCCCGCATACATCCGTCTGCCCTGGAGCGGGCGGATGATAGGCCGGATAAGTTGCCGACAGGGGAAAGGACGCGATCACCGCGTAGGTCTTGAGCAGCTCGGGCTTACGCTTTGTGACGACGGCCAGCCCGGTGGGCAACTCGCCGGCCTGCATCGGACGCGCGGCGACGGTGACCTGTTGTTCCCGGGGCAGGAAGGTTCGCAACCCCACCATGCTGCCGGCTTGCCAAGCCACCTCATAGCGGTCGGTCGTGATGAGGGCGACGCCGTCGGCAAACCGGACCGAGACTTCCGCGGCCGCCGGGTTCGCGTAGCCAAGCACCCCGGCGATCACGCAAGCCGTCAGTAACCGGCGCAGTTGCCTGTTGGGCTGGTTGTTTGTTGTCATGGCGATGGTCTCGACTCGATCTCCTTCAGTTGGATGCCCGGGAGGGCCCTGGCGGGAAACGAAGCGACGCCGCTGGAGGCTCCGGCCCCATGCCGTACGGCGCTGAACAACCAAGATACCAGAAAAAACGCCGGATAATCCTTGTCGGAATTCCGCGGAAGCTTCAGAATACAGACTGCGTTGCGGGCTTTCGAGCGTGCCACGCCGTTGGATGCCCGCGCCGTGCATGGATTTTGGAGTGGGGACTTGTTACCGCACTTCAAAACTTGGTTACGGCCCAAAGCCGCGTTGTGCGAAAGGGGTGTTATTGAATGACCTATTCGACAGTTGTTGGGGGCCGGCGAGACGCTCAACCGTCGGGCGCCGCCGAGCGACGGTGCGGATTCCGGGCCGCACTGGCCGTTGGCGTTTTTGCGTTCACGGCATGGACCGTGGCAGGACTGGCGACGATGGCCCAGGGACCGGGCGAGGCGGAGGCTCGAATTCGCCGCCATTTGCAGGCCGGCGAGTTTGGGCCCGCTTTGGCGCTTGCCGAGGCCATCCCGCAGCCGGTGGCTCGCGATCCGATGCTGGCGGCGATTGCCAGCGCCCAAGCTCAGGCCGGTGCTCGCGGCGCGGCGCTGACCACGTTAAGTTCTGTCCAGAGCGACCGCCTGCGAACCTCGGCTTTGGATCGGCTGTCGAGTTCGTACGCACCCGATTCCGTGGGCCGCGAGGGCGCCGCAGCCACCGTCGGTGCCGCAGGCGGGGGGACGATGGCGGATTTCGACTCGCTGATCGACCTGATCACCTCGACGATCTCGCCGCAAAGTTGGGACACGGTGGGCGGACCCGGAGCGATCGACTCGTTTCCTGGCGGAGTGTACGTGGACACCCGTGGTCTGATGCGCCGCGCTCGCCTGGACGGACCAGCCACCGACCTGAACTTGCTCCGCGACGAGGCGTTGTCCGTGGGTGACAGCCGGGACGTGCGACGAACCAGCGTGCTGCGCAAAGTCTCCCTGACGCGTCTGGAAAAATACGTTCAGTTCCGCGCGGCGTGCGGCCAACCCCCTGCGGAGGAAATGAAAAATCTGGCGGGGTTACACAAGATTCAGTATGTGTTCCTGTATCCCGCGTCCCGCGACATCGTGATCGCCGGCCCCGCGGGGGCTTGGGCGATGGACGAGGAAGGGCGAAGTCGGAACGTGGCGTCGGGCGAGCCGGCTTTGCAGCTGGACGACTTTGTGGTCTTGCTTCGCAACGCCCGGGAACAAGGCGGCAAGTTCACTTGTTCGATCACGCCGCGCCGCGAGAACCTAGCGGCGACGCAAGCCTACTTGAACGAATCGGCCAAGACGCCGTTGAAACCCGGCCAGCGGGAAAACTGGCTGGCCCAAATCCGCAACCTCATGGGCAAGCAAGATATCATGGTCGAGGGGCTCGATCCGCAGACGCGTGTGGCTCGCGTTATCGTCGAGGCAGACTACCGTATGAAACTGGTCGGCATGGGATTGGAGGACGGCGTGCTGGGGGTGACCAGCTATCTCGACTCCGTGCCAGTTCCGGAGGGCGGGATCCCATCGCCGATGAGCGTTCTGCGGTGGTGGTTTACGATGAACTATCAAGCCTTGCGGACGACGCCGAACCGGGACAGCTTTGAACTGCGCGGCACGGGCGTCCAGGTGTTGAGCGAGAACGAGATGCTGACGCAGCTTGGCGAACGCATCCAGACGGGAGCGGCTGACGAGTTGAACGAGCAATTCGCGCACCGTTTTACGAAGCACTTTGCCCAGTTGGCCGCCAAATACCCGATCTACGCCGACTTGCGGAACGTCTTCGACCTGGCCCTTGTCGCCGCGTTGCTGGTAGCCGAGGATGTTCCGAACCGGCTCGACTGGCCCGCGATTCATTTCGCCGAAGCGGCTCGATATCGCGTCGCTCGGGGAGCGGCGCCGAGCGAAGTGGAAACCGTGATCAATCATCGCGTCCTCGGTCAGAAGCACATTGTCGCCGGCATCAGCGGCGGTGTTTCTGCCGACGCGAGTCCATACGTGCAGAAGACAGCGATCGTGATCGATCAGTACGGGGCGTTGCAGGCGGGGCATACCGTGAGCGGTCCTCGCGACTTGCCGCACGGCGCCTGGTGGTGGGACTGATCTTGCCGGCCATAGTGAAGTTTCCCGCGCGGTTGTCCGATCAGTATCTTGTCCTGAACGGCGCCCGCCTCTCGTACCCGCGAAGCATGGCGAGTGGGCGGAAGGGGGGCGGGAGTCTTTTCCGGCCACAGACATCAGAACAAGATGGCCGGATCCCTGAGCGAAAATAGGCTCCCGCCCCCGTTTGGTTCAGAATTTCGGAGAGGAGTGGTCTCGCGATGGCGGAACGTACGAAATACCAAGAGCGCGCGATCAAGAATTTCTACGAGAATCGCGAATCCATCGCCTTGCAGCGCGTTCAGGAACTGGTCACGGAGCTGTACCTGAGCGAAGGCAAGAAACGCGACAAGCATTGGAAAAGTCTGGTGACGCATCTTCAGAAGCTGGGCGTTGCCCAACAAACCATCGACCATTTAGTCGCGCAGAACAAGCCGGAACTAGTGGCCAGCCTGATCGAGAAGCTGATGGAAAAAGCGTAACGCCGGCTTGCGACGTTTTCTCCATCCGCGTGGCACGCCAGATCCCGGCGTGTGACACCGCGCGCCGTTGACGATAGCACACATGTGATTAACGGCTTGGGCAACGCCCCGCGTGTGGCAGAGCAAGCATCACAAACAGCCGCACTTCTCACCGATTCGCCGCGCTGCGCAGATTCACCATCTCTTGCACATTCCCCAGTTGCCGGGCACCGCAGCCGTTCTACCTCTTCATATCCGTTGGGAACGCCTTCCGGCAAGTCCAGATTCGCGCTGCAAATCCATTCAGTTAAACGACTTGAATCGTTGTTGCTGGCTGGAGATACCACCCTGAATGCCCGTCAGCTGGGGGGGCGTTGATTCATCGTCGGTTTGGGAACTTTCTCGTCACATATGGCGTCGGATTGCATTGGAACAGGGTAGGAGGCGTTCGGTCTGAACGCCGTGCGTTCAGCGGAATGTAGTTACGTCCGCGTCGTACGCGCTGTCAGGAACACGGATGTCGCTATACCTCGAGGGGAAACAGAGAGTCGGCGGGCTCGGGCAAGGAATGCCTTCCCCTCACATACCGGAAACGACGAGATGATGACTGGGCGTGATGAATTTGCGAACGAACTGTTGAGCGCGTACTTGGACGGCGAAGTGTCGTCCGACGAGCGTCAGCAGATCGAGCAACAGCTGGCAGGGAGTGCCGAATACCGCAGTGAGCTAGCAGCGCTCCGGGCGTTGCAGTCGATGCTGCGCGAGTTGCCGCGTTACCGATTGCCACCGGAAGTCGGCGAGCGGACGACTGGCGAGATCCGGCGTATCGCGGCCGGCGATGCCATCGTTCCGCCGTCTTTTTCCTTGGATCCTGAACTGCTGAGCGCTTATTGTGATGGCGAGGTTTCCGAGGGCGAGCGTCAGGTGGTCGAGCGGGCGTTGACGGAGAGCGCCGAGTGCCGGAGCCAGTTTCAGGAGTTGCGACAGCTTGACGCCGCGTTGCGTCAATTGCCTGTCTTTTCCTTGGACGATGGTTTTGCCGAACGGGTCAGGCAGCGGATCACGGCGGAGGCGTCGTCGGCCCCGTCTGTCGCGACGATCCGGCCGCAGGTGGCGCAAAGGGCCGCGTCAGGCCGAGCGGCGAGCGACACGTTTGGCTGGCGGTCGTTGACTTGGACCGCCTTGGCCGTCGCCGCCGTGCTGGTGGTGATGGTGCATTTCCGCCCTGCTCCCGAGCCGGCGCCGTTCCTTGTGGACTCCGGCACGAATGCCGACGTGGATTCCGGCCGCACACCGCCCGGGGTCGTGTCTCCGTTGACGCTGGTCGACCGCCGTTTGCGAGATCGCCTGCTGCTGGTGTACGAAGTCGCGGTGACTCCGGAGGGAGTCCATCAAGGCGTCTTTTTCCGTTTGTTAAAGCGGCATGAGATCCATGTGCTGGACACCGTTCCTGTCCCCGAGCGGGAGCAGCGGGCGCTGCTGGCGTGCCGATTCCTGCAAGGCGTCCAGAGTGTCGGCGTCGACGCGGCGGGCGACATGGATCGGGTGCAAATGTACATGGTGTACTGTACGGCGCGTCAAGCGGAAGCGGTGTTCAACGATTTGATCGGCCGCCCTCAAGGCTTTGCTTCGTTTTCCATGAATCTCACGACTCGCCACACTGGCGACGGCGTGCTACCTCGGCTGGCGGCTTCGGTCGGCGAGCGGAAACTCGGTGCAGCCATCCAGTTGGCGGCGAATTTCGGGATTCTCAGCAGCGCCGGCCGCCAACTGGGCACATTCGGTACGGTGGGCTACGTCGATCCGGATCTGCTGATGCCGCCCACGGCACCGGGCGAGTCGGTCTTGCGGCAAGCCGAACAGGACGCCGCAGCCGCGCAGGCTGGAGAGATGAACCCGGCTCCGCCAGCGGACGATTTTCCTTGCGAACTGCTGTTCGTCGTCCGCTATCTTCGTCCGCTCCCGCAGGATTCGCAGCCTCGCAGCGTGTCGATGGCCAAGTAACCCGGATGATTCACGGCGACCTGCCGTCGGTGCTACAACGTACCGGCGGGCGATGACCATAGACTGGCGACGTCGCGGTAATGTTCGGCAACGATCGGGGCGCCGACGGGGGTTTGCCGTGTGATCGCTTGGGTTAAACGCGCGTTCTCGACAACGCGGACCTTGACTTGTTCCGCGGTCTGGCGGATCTGGGCGGCAGTGTCCCCGCGGCCTTTGGCGATGACGATCGGCGCGGACGGAGTTTGCGCATCGTACTGGATCGCCACCGCCAACGATGTGCCTTGGACCAGCACCAGTTGCGCCCGGGTGACGGCGGATTGCAGCGGCGAAAGAACCCGTTCCCGCTGCAACTGGCGACGCTGGCGTTGGACGGCCGGATCGCCGTTCTGGTTGCGCATCTCCTCCCGCATCTCGTCCGGCGTCATCTGCAGCGACCGCTCGTGGCGCCACCGGAGGAAGCCATAATCAGCGACCGCGGCAATCAACAGCGCACTGCCGATCTTCAGACAGATTCCGCTCAGGATCTCCGCGATTCCGTCGGCCATCGCCGCCGGAGCGAGATTGCCTAAGGACAAGATGCGGTCCCGCTGGACCCACACTGCCCATGCCGCACTGCCGCCGATGAGGGCGAGCTTGACCAGCAGCATGGCTTGCCTCGCTGCCATGTCGCCGGAAAACATCCGCGTGGCAGACGCGATAGGATCGAGCCGCGAAAAGTCGGGCGCAACCCGTTGCGGCTGGGGCTGAAAACCGGTTTGCAGCAGATGGCCGACCACCGCCACGGCGAGCAGGCCACCGCAAACCAACGCCAGGCTGCGTCCCAGTCGCAAGACCGCCGCCCCGCCCGCTTCCAGCGGCAAAGCCGCGTTCGATGTCAGCGTCGGCAAGTCGCCCAACTGTTGGCGCACATAATCGGCCATGGCACCGAACAATTCACTGCCGCCCAGCATCAACAGCAACACACCGCCCAAAAAGACGCCTGCCAATGGCAGATCCTGGCTCTTGGCCACGTGCCCCTGTTGCCGTGCTGTCTGGCGGCGATGCGGTGTCGGCGGATGGATTCGTTCGGTGGATTCCATAAGCATCATTCCCAAACCCGAAGGTCGAAATCCGAAACGTCTCCGCGTTCCTTACGGGCCGGCCGCGGAACCGTGCCCCCACCGCGCGAGCGCGTTCCAAACCGTGTCCAGCGAGACCTGCGTCTGATCGTGAAAGATCCACGCGGCAGATGCCAGGCACAGCGACAAAGCTGTCCATGCGACCAGACTGTT
>Ga0351945_1146_pt1 | contig 10114 bp, 6 predicted proteins | sample BONcelT113001F14_FD_205814 | JGI IMG/M metagenome (GOLD analysis project Ga0351945, IMG submission 205814) | Enriched cells from coal bed in the Powder River Basin, Montana, United States - BONCAT cells T11 rep3 HSBNCT.T11.300.1.F14 ... | reverse complement strand
TGAGTTTTGCTGCCGGGTTTAACCGTCAGCAACGAAATTGGTTAAAACTATTTTTGCGGCTTGGCGATGTTGTCGCGCATTTCGGTGTCTGCCTGAATGTTGCGAAGCTTGTAGTAGTCCATGATTCCGAGGTTGCCGGCGCGGAATGCTTCGGCTATTGCCATTGGAATTTGTGCTTCGGCTTCGATAACCTTGGCGCGGGCTTCCTGTGCTTTGGCTTTCATCTCTTGTTCAAGGGCTACTGCCATGGCGCGTTTCTCTTCGGCGCGTGCTTGTGCAATATTCTTGTCGGCATTTGCCTGATCCATCTGCAGGGCGGCTCCGATGTTGCGTCCGATGTCTATGTCGGCGATGTCAATTGAGAGAATCTCAAATGCTGTTCCTGCGTCAAGTCCTTTTTCTAGAACGACTTTAGAGATTGAGTCAGGGTTTTCAAGAACTGATTTGTGGCTTTCGGCCGATCCGATGCTTGATACGATTCCTTCACCTACACGTGCTAGGACTGTCTCTTCGCCTGCTCCTCCAACCAGTTGTTTGATGTTTGCGCGTACTGTTACGCGGGCTTTGGCAATAAGCTGAATACCGTCTTTAGCTACGGCTGTTACCGGTGGGGTGTTTATAACCTTTGGGTTAACCGACATCTGAACGGCTTCAAATACGTCACGGCCGGCCAGGTCAATGGCGGCGGCCATTTTAAAGTTGAGGGCTATATTTGCTTTGTCTGCCGAGATGAGGGCGTTAACAACCTTAGATACATTACCTTTTGCAAGAAAGTGTGCCTCAAGTTCGTTGGGATTTAGTTGCAATCCTGCCTTGGTTCCTGTAATCATTGCCATTACTATTGTTCCCGGAGGTACTTTACGCCAACGCATTAAAACGAGTTGCAGAAGGGACATTTTGACTCCGGAGATGAGTGCCTGAAACCAGAGTGTTATGGGGAAAAACCATAAAAGGATGGTTAATCCTACGAGGGATATTCCTATCCAAACCAGAAATACTGTGATCTGTTCCATAAAATTTAATCTATTTGTTTTACAATAATTTTACTGTCGTCTGTAGTGACAATTTCTATAGCCTTTCCGCTGTCAATCATTCCTGATCTTGAGCGAACTTCGGTATCTGTTTTGCCAAATCTTGCCATTCCGCCCGGTGCTAGTCTGCTTATAGCTACTCCCTTAGTGCCAACTGTGAGTCCCTTCTCTGCGGGGTCAGAGTCAACCTTTGAGCTGATAATGTCTTTAAGTGAGATGTTTTTCCAGGTATTGGAGCGGAGGATAAGCCAGGTAGCTACAGATGTGATAAGGATTACGCATCCCAGTACGATAAGCCCGGTAACTTGTCCGTATTCTACAAAGGCCAGAATTACTGCTCCGATTATGGATAGTAATCCTATAACTCCGGCAAAACCGAACCCGGGTATAATAAGCACTTCTATTGCAAGCAACAATATCCCTACAGCAATAAGGGTTATAATAAGTGTCATTGGTTATATAATTTAAGAACGTTTAGAGTATAGTATGAGCGAAAATTTTAAAACGGAGAGCAATATACGAAATTTTATTCCTGAGTGGAACTAATTTCTTCAATAGTAAGCCCCTCAGCACCTACGCCCGACAAAAGTGTAACCATTTGTTCGGCTTGCTGCCTGTTTGTAAACGGTCCGATAAAGAATATCTCTCTGCCGTCTAGAACTTTTTTGGCAATGTCTCGTTCGGTGTTTTCTCTAATGATGTCCAGAACAGGTTGCGGCATGCCGGCCGGGTAGCCTTCAATCTTAACCTGGAATGATGAGCGGGCTTCATTTTTCTCTTCCAGAAGGCGTGCATTACGAATTGTTATGCTCTTTCCGTCGTTGTAGGCAACAATAATGGCAGTTGGAAAGCCGGCTCTTTTGACCTTAACCAGGGCCTCTGCAGCAGCTGCATAGTTAAAAAACTGGCCGGCGGTGTAGAGCCATTTGCCGGTTGGGGTGCGGTTTTCAAAAACGGGGCGTAACCCTTTGAAGGCCTTAAGGTCGGGCTTGTTGTTTACAACAAAAAGTTGAACTCTGTAAACAAGACGGTCAGGAATTGAGTTGTCCTCTGCCATTACGGCTTCACTGCCCACAGAAAATGCGTAATCAAATAGTTTGATTGGTTCCATTATGGTAATCTGTGGAAATTGTGCGAACTCTCCCCTTACAGGTGTGAATGGTTTTTCGGCAGGAGCCTCAGGTTCGTTCTGTTTGTCGCTAAAAAAATCATCTCTTCTTGGCATGATGGCGCCTTTGCTCAAAAACTCCATCTCTCTCACTTGCAGCATCTCGTTTGCAACTCTAAGTCGTGATTGTGTGTTAATAAGGGCTAGTTCTCCTTCAAATATTCTCTTTTCAAGAAGCACTCTGTCATCTTCGTTTGTTAGGGAGTTGTAAAGCGATCTGTTATTTGCAATACTTCTGTTTACACTATCTATATCTCTCTGAAGCTGCCTTACCTGAGCAATCATCTGTGTGTAAGCTTCGGTCTCGGGTGTTGTGACAAAATCCAGCTCGGTCTCTATGCTGTCTTTAGCCTCTTTTGAGGGTATCGCCAGAGAGGCTGTTTTAATGATTTCAGAGATTTCGGTTATTGCTCTTCTTACCGGAGTGTTTTCGTATTCAAAGCGGTATATAACAACAGAGTCTTTGTTGTTTGTGTTTCGGTCGGTAACCAGGTATGTGAATTCACCATCTTCTGAGTGAATGAGCATGAGGTCGTCATCTACAGAGGAGTAGGGGAACCCCAGGTTTTGTGGCAAACCCCAGTCATTGGTCTTGTCATCCCAGTTGCTTACGTAAATATCGTAACCTCCGATTCCGAAATGGCCGGATGAGGCAAAGTAGAGCTGCTTTCCGTTGGGGCTCAATACCGGGTATAGTTCGTCACCTGAAGAGTTTACATATGAGTTAAGAGGTTCGGGTGCAGACCAGTTGGTCCCGTCAACCTGCTGAATACGGTAAATGTCCCAGCCACCATCTTGATCCTGAGCCGAAAAGTAGATTGTGCGGTCGTTGCGCCTAAGAAGTACCGGGTTTGGAGAGGTATGTTTTTGAATATTGCTGTTTAAAGAGTCGGGAAGATTTGCCCAGTAACTCTTTTCAAGACCGGGTATGTAGAGGAAAAAATCTTTGCGCGGAGCGGTAATTTTTGCAGTAACCAGAGGCCGGGATGCGTACTGTAACATCTGGATCCCGTTCTCGCTTTTTGCTATAAGAAGGTCAAGAGATCTGATGTAAACAGAGTCTGTGCTCTCCTCCCGTATCTCTTTGAATAGCTTGATAGCATCAACGAAACGGTACTCTCTTCGCAGAGATTCCGCCCTCTCAAATTTAACCGCGCCCCCCTGAGTCTGTCCTGCCGCCAGGCTGTATGCCATTACGAAAAACAAGGGCAAGAGTATAGACTTTTTCATACATTGCTTATATATATAGAGTAACAAAAGTACGAATTTCTTTATATTTTGGGAAAAAATACTACTTTTGTGCTCTAATTTTCGTTGAATTATATAATTTAAACACGATCATATGCAAAATAAAGGAGCCATCAGGCTTGTGGCAGTTTTAATCGCAATCGCCTGTATTTATCAACTCTCGTTCACCTGGGCTACCAGAAACCAGGAGAAGAAAGCAAAAGCTTACTCCCAAAGAATGGTGGAGCTTGAGCAGAAGTTACCCTCTTTCAGTCTGATATCAGACCTTGACAAGGCCTACTATCTGGATTCACTTGGAAGGGCAAAGGAGAGATTTTATATCGATTCAATAACAGCAGAAAAGGTATTCCTCGGCTTTACTTACAAAGAGATCAAAGAGAAGGAGATAAACCTTGGTCTTGACCTTAAAGGTGGTATGAACGTTATGCTTGAGGTGAGCGTTCCGGAACTGGTTATGGCCATTTCGGGCAACAGTACCAATGCTCAGTTCCTTGAAGCGATGAAACTTGCAAAGTCAAATCTGTCTCCTTCGCGTACAGATTTCATAGCCATCTTTGGAGAGGCTTGGGAGCAGGTGGCACCGGGTCAGCGTATGTCGCAAATTTTCGGAACATACGAAATGAGAGACAGAATTAAACCTGAGACCTCAAATGCAGATGTTCTTAAAGTTATCAGAGAGGAGTCTGAAAGTGCAATTTCAAACTCATTTAACGTACTGAGAAACCGTATCCGCCGTTTTGGAGTTACTCAGCCGAATATTCAGAAAATTGGAAGCACAGGAAGAATTCTGGTAGAACTTCCGGGAGTTAAAGAGCCTGCTCGTGTAAGAAAACTTCTTCAGGGAACAGCCTCTCTTGAGTTTTGGGAGACTTACGAAAATCAGGAGGTTTATCCGTTTCTGATTGAGGCAAACAGAGTTGTAAAAGAGATGCTTGATGTTGATAAGGAGATTGCTGCTATTTCAGGTGGTACTCAGGATTCAACAGCAGTTGCAGCCGATACTGCAAAGACAGATGCTGAGTCGCTTCTTAGCCAGATTCAGGCAGAAGATTCACTATCTGTTGCTGATGCTCAGCTTGCAGAGCAGAACCCACTGTTCTTTGCTTTGAATCCTAATGTTAGCCAAGGTCAGTTAATCCCGGGTGCTTGCGTAGGTAGGGCTCACTACAGAGATACAGCAAAAATTGGTGCATGGCTCAGAGCTCCTCAGGTTCAGGCGGTATTCCCTGCAGACATTAAACTTATGTGGACTGTTAAGCCGATTGATGCAGCCGGTATAATTTACGAACTTGTTGCAATCAAGAGCACAACACGTGACGGTAAAGCTCCGCTAGACGGAGGTGTTATTACCGATGCTTCAAAATCATTTGGTCAAACATCAGGTAACCCTGAGGTTGACATGGCAATGAATGCCGAGGGTGCAAGAATTTGGGCAAGCATGACAGCAAACAATGTTGGAAGATGTATTGCAATTGTTCTTGACGGAATGGTTTACTCTTATCCGAGAGTTAATTCAGAGATAACCGGAGGTCGTTCGCAGATCTCAGGAAAATTCTCAATATCAGAGGCTGATGACTTGGCAAACGTGCTTAAGTCAGGTAAATTGCCGGCTCCTGCAAGAATTGTTCAGGAGGCTGTTGTAGGGCCAAGTCTTGGTAGCGAGTCTATCAACGCAGGTCTTATCTCGTTTGCACTTGCATTTTTGCTGGTACTTGCTTACATGTTGTTCTTCTATAGTGGTGCAGGTATCGTTGCAAACATTGCTCTCCTTACAAACGTACTATTCCTGTTTGGTGCCCTTGTTTCGTTCGGTGCTGTTCTAACCCTTCCGGGTATTGCAGGTATCGTTCTAACACTGGGTATGGCAGTGGATGCTAACGTAATTATTTACGAGCGTATAAAAGAGGAGTTAAGAGCAGGCAAAGCACTACGACTTGCAATATCGGACGGATACAAAAATGCCTATTCAGCCATTATTGACGGTAACCTGACCACAATTATTACCGGAGTTGTTCTGGCAATTTTCGGATCGGGTCCGGTTCAAGGTTTTGCTACAACACTCGTTATTGGTCTGATCACATCACTCATCACATCAATATTCATCACAAGATTGGTATTTGAGTGGAGACTAGGAAAGAACAAGAACATTACTTTTGGTAATAAACTTACCAACAATTTCATGCAGAATAGTAAGTTTGATTTTATTTCATTACGCAGATATGCTTACATATTCTCGATAGCTGTTACCATAATCGGAGTAGGATTCATTTTTGGTAAAGGTTTCTCATACGGCGTTGACTTCACAGGAGGTCGCACCTATGTAGTAAGATTTGACCAGGATGTTACCACTGGTGATGTGAGGACTGCGTTGCTTCAGGAGTTTGATGGATCGATTGAGGTAAAACAGTTTGGTGGAGGAAGCCAGATGAAGGTTACTACCAAATATATGATTGAAGATAACTCTGAGGAGACAGATGCATTGGTTGACGGTAAGATTTACAATGCTCTAAAAGGCTTTTTCACTCATGAAATGTCACTTGAAGAGTTTACTGCAACAACTGACAACCCTAACGGAATTGTAAGTTCAGAGAAGGTTGGTCCAACCATTGCGGATGATATAAAGAGAGATGCTTTAATTGCGGTAATAATTGCCCTCTTTGCAATATTTGCCTACATCGCCATCAGGTTCAGAAACTGGACCTGGGGAACAGGAGGTCTTGTTGCTTTGATACACGATGCAATATTTGTAATGAGTTTCTTTGCAATATTCACAGGTATCCTTCCTTTCAGTCTGGATGTAGACCAGTCATTCATTGCTGCGGTTCTGACGATTATCGGTTACTCAATTAATGACACCGTGATTATATTTGACCGTATCAGGGAGTACAAAACACTCTATCCTAAGAGAGATCTGAAAGATAATGTTAATGAGGCTCTTAACAGTACAATTACAAGAACTATCAACACAAGTGCTACTACACTCATCGTTCTCTTTGCAATTGCAATCTTTGGCGGTGAGGTTATCAGAGGCTTCTCAGTAGCGTTGATCGTGGGTATTTTGATTGGTACATATTCATCACTGTTCGTGGCATCACCAATAGTATATGACCTGTTCAACAAGCTGCACGCAAAACAGGCAGCCAAGAAGTAATAGAAAATAAACCTAAAAAAAGGATGGCCAGAAACTTGGTCATCCTTTTTTGTTTTCCTGGAAAGCATAATTCATTTAAAAATGATAACTTTGTGAAAATATCAATTAAAAAGTAATAATATGGAACTTCCTTTTGCAGAATCCTATAAAATTAAAATGGTTGAGAGCCTCAGACGAAGCACCCGCGAACAGAGAGAACAGTGGATAAAAGAGGCGGGATACAACCTCTTCAATCTTAAGAGCGACTATGTGTTTATTGACCTTCTCACTGATTCGGGAACCGGTGCCATGAGCGACAAACAATGGGCTGCAATGATGGAGGGGGATGAGAGCTATGCAGGAGCACGTTCATATTACAAATTAAAGGAGAGTATTAAAGAGATTACGGGTTTTGACTACTTCCTGCCTACCCATCAGGGAAGGGCTGCCGAGAATGTACTTTTCTCTTCGTTGGTAAAAGAGGGCGACATACTTCCGGGTAATTCGCACTTTGATACAACAAAGGGACATATAGAGTTTCGTAAAGCCATTGCTCTTGACTGTACAATCGAAGAGGCTAAGGATACTACTCTTGAACTGCCTTTTAAGGGCAATATGGATCTTAATAAGCTTGAGAGTGTCCTCAGGCAGTATCCTGCCGAAAAGATCCCTTGTATCGTATTAACAATTACTAACAATACTGCCGGTGGTCAGCCTGTCTCTATGGAGAACATTAAGGGGGTCTCTGCACTGGCCAAAAAGTATGGAGTTAAGCTGCTTTTCGACTCAGCCCGTTTTGCCGAAAATGCATATTTCATAAAGATTCGTGAGAAGGGTTATGCCGACAAGACCATTCCTGATATTTGCCGTGAGATGTTTAGCCATGCTGACTTTATGACAATGTCTTCAAAGAAGGATGCTATTGTGAATATGGGTGGTTTTATTGCTTTCCGCGATGAGGCAACCTGGCAGGGCTGTCAGATGTATAACATTATGTACGAAGGTTTCATTACCTACGGCGGAATGTCGGGTCGTGATATGAGTGCTCTTGCCCAGGGGCTTAAAGAGGGTACCGATTTTGACTATCTTGAAACCCGGATTTCTCAGGTTGCATACCTTGCCTCAAAGCTGGATGAGTATGGAATTCCTTTTCAAAGGCCTGCCGGTGGACACGCTATATTCGTTGATGCAAAAAAGATTCTGACAAACGTTCCAAAGGAGCAGTTTGTTGCCCAGACATTGGGAATAGAGCTCTATATAGAGGGTGGAGTAAGGGGAGTGGAGATAGGAACTCTGCTTGCAGACAGAGACCCTGTAACAAGAGAGAACCGCTTTCCGTCACTTGAGCTTCTGAGGCTTGCAATACCAAGAAGGGTTTACACCAATAACCACATGGACTTCATTGCTGCTGCTCTGAAAAACGTTTTTGACCACAGAGATTCCATCACCAGCGGCTACATAATCAAAAAAGAGCTGCCAATAATGAGGCACTTTACCGTTGAACTGGAGAAAGCGTAAACACCCGCCGCAGGCACCCAGCCCAAACTTCTCCGCACCAGTTTGTGGTAACTCACTATATGACAGATATATAAAAATGAGCCAATTTTCGCTTGAAATTGGCTCGTTTTTAATGCATTGCTAATCAAGAATATACCACAAACTGGCGCGGAGATTCTTTAAGGGATACACTTGCTGTAAGAAGGTAAAATCCTACTTGCAACCAGAGTTGGATATATTCAAATCTTACCTGCGAAAGGTTAGCTCCCAGAGTGTTAATCTTGATGTATCCCTGAACTCCATGAGTTGAAGGGAACAGATATGAGATCCATCTCCAAACATCCGGCATATTTTGCCTTGGCCACGAAAAGCCCGACAGAAAGAGAAGAATTACTGTAAAGAACAAGAATGTGATTAGTCCTGTCTCTCTGTTTTTGACAAACACCGAAACTGTCATCGAGAAGAAAATCGCTGCCAAAAGGAAGGGAACCATAAAGCTGAATAGAGTCCAAATGTTTCCAATATGTGGCAGATTAAAGAACTTAGGAATGAACCCTACTATATAGGCTGTTATTGGAATATAGAGCAGAAAGTATGCAAAAGCCTTCCCAAATACCACTTTGTATATTCCTTTTCCATGCAAATGGTCGGGTATTTGTGAATGAGTACGACTCTCTTCCCGGGCCGTTCCTGCCATCATTCCTATCCCAAAAAAAAGTGTCTGGTGTATGATGAGAATGAGAAGAGCGGGTAGTAAAAAGCTGGCAAATCCACCACCTGGATTGTATAAGGCAACATCATTTCCCGGGATAGCTTCAACTAGTTGTTCTGCCTGCTCTCCTCCAATTCCTGCTGCATTGTAGCGATTTATCTGAATACTGCGTAGCTCGTCAAGCATTGTGTAGTTGGTTGCCATCATAAGACCTTTGTAGTAGAGAAAACTGCTCATATCGTTATAGATTGAGATGGTTGCCTGCTCCATACGAGCGAGTTTGAGGTGATAATCGGACGGGATAAATACAATGCCGTGGACCTTTCCTTCCATGAAAAGTGCTTTCGCCTCCTCCATATTAAGGCATCTTTTACTGATCTTTACCTCCTGTGTGGCATTGAGCTTTTTAAGAAACTTTCCGCTCTGTGCTGAGTTGGATTGATCTACTACAGCTATTGGAATCTCATAGATAGATTCATTGTTGTAAATTCCATTGTAGAGGAGCGGGTATGCTATACCTGCTACAAAAAAAATGAGAATAACACCTTTGTCTCTGAAAATGTGCCACAGCTCATTAGTCATTACCCAGTAGAGATCCTTTAATGTTTTTTTCATATTTATTTGAGAGGATAATTCTGATTAATTAGTGCCTTTTTTAGCCTGTTCCAGACTATGAGAGGCAGCAGAAGGAAGAGAAATATTGCTGCATAACTTAGCGATGAGTTTACAAATGAAGTTCCCCAAAGTGCCTCATTTACATATATGTTAAAATAATGGCGTATTGGAAATAGTACGCTGGCTCCTTGTGCAAGAGGAGGCATCGCCTCAATTGGGAATGTAAAGCCTGCATAGGTGAATGACAAGATTCCATATAGCGCGGCAAAGCTTATACCTACGCGCAGTACCGGGAACAATCCAATCATTAATATACCTATTGCTTGATGAGCAAGAACAAACAAAACAGTAGCTGCCGAGAATCTCAGCAGGGAGCCATTCATTGGGAATCCTGTAAATTTGTAAAGAAGCACATTGCCAGCAAGACCTAGTATAATGAATATTACGGAGTAGGGTAGTAGCTTTCCGCTAAGAGCGACAGCAAGAGAGCCATTTGATTCAGCCAACCACTCTCGTGAACTTTTATTCTTGAGCTCTAGGCCTATCGGATAAACTGTCATAAGCAGTATAACCAATTGAAGTATCCCGGGCAAAAGAACATTTATCAGGTAGACTCCGTAATTGGCCCAAGGGTTGCCTATCTGATGAGTGTCTATTACAATAGGCTGAATCCTTCCCATGATTGCCTTCTCATCCATCCCTTTTGCGCGGAG
>Ga0351945_1137_pt1 | contig 10219 bp, 5 predicted proteins | sample BONcelT113001F14_FD_205814 | JGI IMG/M metagenome (GOLD analysis project Ga0351945, IMG submission 205814) | Enriched cells from coal bed in the Powder River Basin, Montana, United States - BONCAT cells T11 rep3 HSBNCT.T11.300.1.F14 ... | reverse complement strand
TTGCGCAACCTCACTCTACAGGTTTTTCATAGGCCTTCATTGCATTTTTCAAATTCCTGACCGTTTGCAATGCCTTACTCACTATTTCGAAAAATCGCTGTTATATTATCCTGCTTGCAATGCTGCGCCGGCTTTTTTCTGTCTGCATGCAGATTTGCGCTGCAAGTTCTGTCGTCAGTTCTCTGCCGCTTAATCGCCAAGACCAGTTCCCAGCTACAGTGGAAGGCATATTCATTCGTGCTCCGGTATCCAAGGCTAACCAATCCTGAATGGGTACCACCGCCACCTGAGCATTACTTTGCAATAACTTCTCTATTAGCGGTTGGACTAATTTTGCCGGTGAAATCGTCGGTTTTTTGCCGGCATACACTGCCGCTCCGGCAAATAGTTCCGGCTCTTCAGAACGCACATACTTCAACCAACCCAATAAAGTATCATTGTCATGGGTTCCGGTATAGTAGAACGAATTGGCGTCTGGCTCCGGCAAATGAAAGCCTTTTTCGTCCATCCAGATTTCAAACTGAAGAATTACCATCCCCGGCAAGAAAAATGATTTCTTCAGTTTGACCACTTCGGGCGTAATAACCCCCAGATCCTCAGCAATGATTGGCATCGGCCCCAACTGTCGCCACAGGGCATTAAAAAACTTTTCGGCAGGACCCTTGACCCATTTTCCCTTAACTGCCGTTTTCGCCCGTACCGGAACTTGCCAAGAGGCTTCAAATCCACGAAAATGATCGATGCGAACAGCATCAACCGCCCTGAACAGCCATTGAATGCGTCGAATCCACCAGGAATAGTCCTCTTTCTCGTGTTGGGTCCAATCATAATGCGGGTTCCCCCACAACTGCCCAGTACTGCAAAAATAATCCGGCGGGACTCCCGCGCAAGTCTTCTGCCGACCGCTGCGACTCAGTGCGAACAGCTTGGGATGAGTCCATACATCGGCACTGTCATGGGAAACAAATATAGGCAGATCGCCAACAATTTTTATTCCCCTGGATGCTGCATAACTGTGAAGTTGATCCCACTGGTCATAAAACAGATATTGGACAAATCGGTGAAACTCAATTTCGTTAGCCAGTTTCTGTCGATAAAATTGCAGCGCCTCGGGTTTTCTCCGGGCAACGTCATGATCCCAATCAGTCCAGGCCAACCCGCCATGGTAATCTTTCAGGGCCATAAACAAGGAATACTCTTCAAGCCAGCTTGCGGCATCGGTACAAAACTGCCGATACGAGTCCGGAACTGCATTCTGGATAAAGCGTTCAAATGCAAGTTTCAACAATTGATTCTTCGAGGACATTACGGTTTCATATTCTACCTGCCCGCCAGATAGTCCTGCCGGAATATCCGATTTTTTCAACAATCCCCTGCAGACTAATTCATCCGGCGAAATCAGCAATGGATTGCCGGCAAAAGCCGAGGCGCTCTGATATGGAGACCCAGTCGAATCCACAGGAGTCAGTGGAAGGATCTGCCACAACTGCTGTTTTGCGGCGACCAACCAATCGACAAAAGTATGGGCAACTGGTCCGATATCGCCGATTCCATGGACTCCGGACAACGACGTCGGATGCAGCAAAATGCCTGCCTGACGACTTGAAAACATTGGATGTGCGCCGGCCTTCAAAATCACTGAAGAAAGTGCTTTCAACGAAACTCGCAAAATGCCCGCCGAATCAGGAATATGGAGAGTGTCGATTTCAGGTAATATTTGCCGCATCGGACCACCGCAAATAGAAGATATATTTACCAGACATTCCAGTTCGCCATCGGTTCGATTAACCAATATTAAAAAGGCTGCTTCAGTCATTAGCTTGCCGAGCGCATCTTTTCCATCCACTGTATGACGGGCAAAGGTATACACATCTGGTCCAGCACTTAATGGAGACCAATGTCCAGTCTGCAGCACCGGTTCGCTCTGCCGCAGTTGACCCAAAATTCTGTACCAGTCCACTAATTCGCTTTCTTCACTACCCCAGGGGTACGTCCGCCGGTTTTGAGGATCAGAATATCCTTCTAACCCAGCCTCATCTCCATAATAGATACATGGAACCCCTGGCGACAAAAACTGGATCAAAGCAGCAAGTTTCAACCGAGCTAAAGCTTTTCTTCTCGCGGCTCGGGGAAGCTTGTAGCGGGCTTGTTCCAACTTTGTCAGGTCAGCCTCTAAGGGCGCTTCCCCTAGCAAGGTCATTGCCCGAGGCACGTCGTGGCTACCCAGCACATTCATCGTGGAATAAAAATAAGGCGGCGGATAATTTTCGCTCAGACTGGCCAATTGACGGGTAGCATACTCAGCATCCCCGACACCGGTCAAAAAATTGAGTATTGCCTTACGAAACGGATAATTTATCACCGAATCCAGTTCCCGGCCCCACAGATACTGTCGCAGAGTTCCGTAGCTTTCCTTGCGTGAGGCGTCTTCCCAAACTTCTCCAATCAGCACCGCTTCGGGATCAGCAGCTTTCAGTTCACGATACATTTCCTGAACAAACTCACCCGGTAGTTCATCGACCACATCCAGACGCCAACCGCTGGCGCCCCGTTTCAGCCAGTGCTTGATCACGCTGTCTTTGCCGTTGATGATAAACTCCCTATACGAAGCCTCCATTTCATTCACATTCGGCATCGTGGTAACTCCCCACCAGCAATCGTACTTATCCGGGTACTCACTGAACCGGTACCAAGGGTAATAGGGTGATTCCTTGGATTGAACCGCAGACTTGAAATAAGGGCTGTCAATTCCGCTATGGCTGAAAACTCCATCGAAAATTAGCCGGATACCTTTTTCTTTTGCAGCCGACCAGAGACGTTCGAGTCCTTTCTCGCCCCCGAACTGGGCATCAATTTTTTTGTAATCACCGGTATCATATTTATGGTTGGAAACCGACTCGAATATCGGGTTTAGATATATCATCGTCACGCCGAAACTGCTTAGATAATCGAGTTTGTCCACGATTCCGTCCAATGTTCCGCCAAAGAAATCGTAGCTGGCAATATCGCCCGTTTGGGGGTCTTTGGCATAAAAGGGCCAGTCCTGCCAGCGTGGATGATAAACGCCGCCATCTGGCAAAACAGGAACTTCGTACGCATGATCGCCGCGATAAAACCGGTCGGGGAAAATCTGATACATGACGCCGTGAGTATACCATTCAGGCACACGGATGTTGGCATCATAGACCGTAATCTGCCAGTCGATTGGTACTTCGTTGTATTCGGTTCCCAGTCCGCTTAACCCATCCGGTGGGGCGCCAAACCAAATGGTACGGTCGGAAAAGTTGAGGACAAAGTGGTACCAGATAAGACCCGGTTCGCTCGGCGTCGGCAGGGAATATTCATAGCGGTTCATTCTTGTTTCATCGTCCGCTTCAATAATTCTTATGGGTTTCCATATTGACTCTCCGGTTGAAGTTGACCAACTGCGGACCAAAACCTGCGAAAGATTCGCATTTCGTTCTGCATGAAAAATCAACGTTACCGCTGATCCGCCGGGCACAGCCCCATACGGACAGCGGCAACTCAAATCCCGTGAATCATGATAAAATTGTCGCTCCATTCTGGTCTCCTTCGAAAATCTGATTTGTCCACCTTGCAAAATACTTGATATAAATCCAACAATAGACCCTTTCTTTTTTCATCCTGTTCAAGCCTAGAATATAACTGGTTTCACCTGCCAGATTCCGACAGCATATTCCAAAATTGTATTGTCACTGGAGAACTCGCCGGAATGGGCAATGTTCTGAATGCACATTTGCCTCCACCGCTGCTGATCCTTGTATAGCCGGTCGATTTGTTTCTGGGCGGCTACATAGGCACTGAAATCTTCGAGCAAGAAAAATTCATCGTTATGGATAAGCAAGCTATCATATAGTTCACGGAATTCTTCTTTTCCAGCCGGAAGTTCACCGCTTATTAACTGATCCAACACTCTTTTCAAGCGAGGGTTCGTTTCATATACTTTTCTTGCATTGTACCCGCCTTTTTGGTGAAAATCCATGACTTCATCAGCAGTAAGCCCAAACGAAACAAAGTTTTCTGCCCCCACTTCGCTGCGGATTTCAATATTGGCTCCGTCATGTGTACCAATCGTTATAGCACCATTCATCATAAATTTCATGTTACCGGTTCCCGAAGCTTCTTTCGAAGCCGTCGATATCTGTTCACTGACATCTGCAGCCGGTACAATCAGCTCAGCCAGGGAAACCCGATAATTTTCCAGAAATATCACTTGAATTTTTTGATTCAAAACTGGTTCCGAATCAATCATTTTTGCCACTGTATTGATTAACTTTATGGTACGTTTGGCCTGGTAATAAGATGGAGCGGCTTTTCCCGCAAAGAAGAAGGTTCGCGGAGTAATGTCAAGGGCGGGATTGTCTCTCAGTTGGTTCGCCAAATCCATGATATGCATTACATTGAGGACTTGCCGTTTATAATTGTGAATCCGCTTAATATGACAGTCAAAAATCGAATGAGGATTTATAATTTTGCATGTAGTTTTTTGGACATAATCGGCCAATTTCATTTTATTTGAAAGTTTGACCCTTGCAACTTTTTCACCAAACTCCGGATCTTCAATACAGGTTGATAATTTGTGCAAATCAGTCGCGTGGGTTATCCAACTTTGTCCTATCGACTCGGTAATCAGGTCGGACAAGTCCGGGTTAGCTTTCATCAACCAGCGCCGATGAGTGATTCCGTTTGTTTTATTGTTAAACTTGCTGGGGAAATATTCATAGAAGTTTCGCAGAACTGATTTCTTTAGTATTTCAGTATGGATCTTGGCGACCCCGTTAACACTGAAACTGCCTACAACAGCAAGGTGTGCCATATGAACAAAGCCATCGGCAATAACCGACATTTCCCGGATCCGCTCCCATTCTCCCGGATAACGGTTCCACAATTCTCGACACCAACGTTCATTGATTTCATTCACTATCATAAATACCCGCGGCATCAGTTCTTTGAATGCTTCCACCGGCCATTTTTCAAAAGCTTCCGGCAAAACAGTATGATTGGTATAGGAAACGGTATTGGTTGTAATCCGCCATGCATCATCCCAGCCCAGACTTTCTTCATCGAGGAGAATTCTCATCAATTCAGGAACCACTAATGCCGGATGCGTATCATTTATGTGAATCGTGTTTTTCTCATGAAAATCAAACAAAGAACCGTTTTTTCTTTTGAAACGCCTGACAATGCTCTGAAGTCCCGCCGAAACCATAAAGTACTGCTGTTTTAATCGTAATACACGTCCTTCATAGCGAGAATCATCTGGATACAGGATTTCGGAAATAGATTCAACCGACCGACGATATTCCATTACCTTGATATAGTCACTGTCCGAAACTGGTCCGTCATTATCTGAAGGCATTACTTCCGCGCTCCAAAGTCTCAAAGTATTAACTGTTTCTTTACGAAAGCCAGCGACTGGCATATCATAAGGAACGGCCAGTATCGCTTGATAGCCTTCATGATGAATCAAGTGTCCTTTGTCTGTCTGTTCTTCGCGAATATGTCCACCAAACTTGACAATGACGGCCTTGTCCGGCTTGCGAAATTCCCAGACGTTTCCGTCTCTTAACCAAGGGTCAGGCAACTCAGCCTGATATCCATCAACAATCTTCTGTTTAAACATTCCATAACGATACCGAATGCCGCATCCATGTCCGGGCAAACGCAATGAAGCAATTGAATCGAGAAAACACGCAGCCAGACGGCCCAGACCGCCGCTGCCCAGACCCGCTTCTGGTTCCTGTTCCGTCAGTTCGTCCAGACTAATCCCCAATTCATCTAAGCCTTCACTGCACAATTCCAACATGTCCGAATTCAGCAAATTAGTGATCAATAGGCGCCCCATAAGATATTCAATAGAAAAATAGTAGACCTGTTTTACGCCCCTTTCCAGGTATTGTTTGTTGGTCCGGGACCATTTCTGGGCGAGCCCGTCCCGGACCAGGCCTGCCAGTGCTTCATACCGCTCACGGTTTGATCCTTCGTCTACACCCTTGCCGTGAAGACTCTGAAATTTCTGCAGATAAGCGCCGATAAAAGCATCCTTATTATGAAACATGAAACCCCTCCTTCAAAATACGTCCGTAGAGCGAAACGTATTCTTTTGCTGAAGTTTTCCAGGAATGATCTGCTCTCATAGCTCTTTTCATCAATAGATTCCAACGTTTTTTATTTTTATATACCAAGCAGACCAGTCGAATCACATTAAGCATATCGTGGGCGTTGTAGTTAGTGAAGGAAAATCCTGTTCCTTCATTGGTTTCCGGATTAAAAGGTTCCACTGTATCCTGAAGTCCACCGATTTCACGAACCAATGGAATACAACCATATCGCATCGCTATCATTTGGCTTATTCCACAAGGTTCTTTGTGGGAAGGCATCAGCAAAACGTCGGCCCCTGAATAGATTCGCCGGGCTTGGGTATCATCATATCCTATATGCACAGCAATCTTGCCTGGATAACGTCGGGCACTCTCGATGAAATATTCTTCCTGCAAAGGCTCTCCCGCTCCCAATACAACTAATTGGGCACCTTCAGCCATCATTTCATCCAGAATCCGGTGAACCAACTCAAACCCTTTGGCCTTGACCAAGCGGGAAACGATACCGAACAATGGCTGATCAGTCCGATGCTCCAAGCCGAGCTGTTGCTGCAACTGAAGTTTGTTTTCCATTTTTCCTTTGAAACTCCGAGTTGAATAATGAGAAAATAACGCCTCGTCCTTAGTTGGATTATATAGTTCTGGATCTATCCCATTGACAATTCCGACTAATCGATCTCTGCGCCGCGTCAGAACTCCATCCAGTTTCTCCCCCCAATAACGAGTCTGGATTTCCTTGGCATAACTTGGACTGACCGTACTTATAAAGTCTGCATACTCCAGTCCGCCTTTAAGAAAATTTACCATTCCATAGAACTCCAAAGCCCCGACTGCTTTGCGATCATGCTCGAGATTGAACATATCACCCGGAATGCTGTCCGAAAAAACACCCTGATATTCAAGGTTGTGAATGGTGCAAAGGGTTTTCGTGGTTGCACACCACGGAGCCTTGCAATAAGTCGATCGCAGTAGAACCGGAATCATTCCGACGTGCCAGTCATGACAGTGAATAATATCAGGAATCCAGTTTAAGCGAGGAATCACATCGAGTACTGCCTTGCTGAAAAAACCAAATCTCTCGGCTTCATCAAAAAAACTATACAAACCTTTACGGCGGAAATAATATTCGTTATCGATAAAATAAACAGTTATTCCATCGTGCTGCATTTCAAAAAGTCCACAATATTGGTGCCGCCAACCGAGTTGAACCGTCTCAACCGAGATTAAACGCATCTCATTACGGAATTTTTCAGAGATATCTCCATACAACGGAACGATTATCCGGGCATCAATATTTAATTTTTTCAATGCCCGCGGCAATGTCCCAACGATATCAGCCAATCCGCCTGTTTTGGCAAAAGGAACCGCTTCTGAAGCGGCGAATAGGACTTTTATCATTACAACACAGCTCCTTTTCTTACAATGAATGGGCAGTTTGCCGAACCGTTGAGACAACGTCCGGCGGAAACGACTGAATCTTTGTCGCATAGCACTTGATCCAGTCGGGCTTCCGAACGGATTCTAACATTCTGGGCAAGGATCGAATTCCGAACGACCGCGCCCTTTTCGACAATCACAGACCGCGACAAAATGCTGTTCTCTACAATCCCTTCAACAATACAACCATTCGCAATCAACGAATTTTTGACCTTCGCATGTTCTTTGTATTTAGCTGGCGCTTCATCTTTTACTTTTGTATAGATAATCCCATAGCGAAAGAATAATTCTTGCCAGACCAAAGGATTTAACAATTCCATCTGATGTTGATAATAACTTGAAATCGAGTCAATGTGAGCCACATATCCGATATGCCTGAACACGAATACTTTCAACTTAAGAAGGTTTTTTATTACCCCCGAAACAAAAATATCTGAACAAAATTCAGATGAACACTGCTGAACGAGCTCAGACATCAGACTCTTGGAAAGAATGTAGAAACCGAGTGGCTGTAAATCCGACGGCAAATACTCTCCTGAATCATTAACGGAAGTTACCCGACCATTATCATCGACTGCAAGACAAAGACCTCTAGCTGCATCAGACCAGTCACTTCCAATAATCGTGACATCGGCGCCGACCGAGAGATGATAATGGAACGCCTGGTCAATCGACAAATTACATATTATCCGACTACCGCAAATAATGACATAATCTTCCGAAGATGCGCGAATATAATCTAGATTGAACATGAAATTTCCGACTTCGCCCTGCAACACCTCATGGGAACTATGAGCCGGCGGCAAAATATACAAACCGTCACGTTTTCGCGCCAAGTCCCATTCTTTGCCGGAACGTAAATGATCGATCAGTGAACGGTACTTATCCCGAACCAGCACCCCAACAGTGCGAACATTGGCATTAACCAAGTTAGACAAGGTAAAGTCGATCAGACGATAACGGCCGGCATAAGGCAACGCTGCGAGAGGCCGATGGCCTGTCAGTGGGCCCATTGCAGATTCATCTTCATACAGGTTTATCAGGCCCATCAAGCCTTTCATCCAACCGTCACTCCTTTCGAATGGATTTTAGTTCCATCAACGATCAAAGTGATCGACCCTTGGCCACCTATTTTAGCATTTTGCTGCACAACAGAATCTGGCCCGACAATAGCTCTTTGAATCCGGGCCTGCGGAGCCACTGTCACTCCAGGCATCAATATCGAATCGCTGACCTGTGCTCCTTCACCGACAATAACATTAGGGAAGACTACACAGCGGGTGACTTGGCCAAATATCTGACATCCTTCACTGATAATCGACTGGCTGATATGAGAATTCTCCCCGGCATAATGGGGTGGTCGCACCGGATTCACAGAATAAATACGCCAACTGGGATCATGCAGATCAAGTTCCGGCCGATCTGTTAACAAATCCATATTTGCTTCCCAGAAACTTTGGATCGTACCGACATCTCGCCAATACTCCTTAAAACGATAAGCATAAACACTCTTTCCGTTATCAATCATATCGGGTAGAATATTTCTACCGAAGTCATGAGTCGAATCATGCTTTTTGGCATCCTGTATCAAATAGTGCTTCAGATACTGCCAACGAAAAACATATACACCCATTGAAGCCAAATTATTTTTGGCTTTAGCCGGCTTTTCATCAAACTCAATAATTCGGTCAGAGGCGTCAGTATTCATGATCCCAAAACGCCGGGTATCTTCCCAGGGCACTTCAATTACGGCCAGTGTCGCATCGGCCGCTTTGGCCTCATGGTATTCGAGCATCCGGTTATAATTCATTTTATAAATGTGATCGCCGGAAAGGATAACAATCCAGACCGGATCTTGCCCGTCTATGAATTCGATGTTTTGAAAAATTGCATCTGCTGTTCCCTTATACCACTCTCCCCCCGCATCGTGAGTATAGGGAGGAAGGATAAATACGCCCCCGTCTTTTCGATCCAAGTCCCAAGGGCTGCCGATTCCGACATAACTGTGTAAGAAGAACGGTTTGTACTGGGTCAGGATTCCAACCGTATCAATTCCAGAATTGCTGCAATTTGAGAGAGTAAAGTCAATGATCCGATATTTTCCGCCGAACGGGACCGCCGGCTTGGCAATGTTCTGCGTCAGCCGCCCCAGCCGGGTACCCTGCCCGCCTGCCAATATCATCGCGATTACTTTCTTCCTTCTCATGCCGCCCTCCTGACCAGAATAATTATTTCCTTACTAACGTTTTTACGGTTTGTAAACTTTCTTAAAACAGATAAATCCCAGCGGCGGAACTCCAACCATCAGCGAATATGGCCATCCTTCCCGCCCGTCACTGCAAGTAAACAGGGGTTCCTCATGCAAATTCCCGTTTCCACCGTAACAGCTGTTATCACTTGAAAAAACCTCACGGTATTCGCCGCAGTCAGGCGCGCCGATCACATAGCCCTCCCGACCAATCGGGGTAAAGTTGCAGACAATAATCAGGTAATCAGAAGGCTTTTTCGCGTAACGGATAAAGCTTACAATCCCTGTATTTGCATCATCGGCATTTATCCAGCGGAAACCACTCCGTTGATGGTCCTGCTCCCATAGACAAGGTTCCGACTTATAGAAATAATTGAGATCTTTGACAAACTGATGCATTTTCATATGCAAA
>Ga0351945_1143_pt1 | contig 10350 bp, 9 predicted proteins | sample BONcelT113001F14_FD_205814 | JGI IMG/M metagenome (GOLD analysis project Ga0351945, IMG submission 205814) | Enriched cells from coal bed in the Powder River Basin, Montana, United States - BONCAT cells T11 rep3 HSBNCT.T11.300.1.F14 ... | reverse complement strand
CGCTTTCCTCCACTGCCCTGGCAATATGATCTACATAGAAATACTGATCACAAAAAGTAGTCACGCCAGCCCGGGTCATCTCCAGGCAGGCCAGCCTAGACGCCCAGTAGATATCCTCTAAGTCCATGCGCTGAATGTAGAACCAGCCCCATGCCAACCATTTGAATAGCTCCATGGCTGAGGCAGTTCCTTTGAAATATGACATGGGGATGTGGGTGTGGGTGTTGACCAATCCCGGCAAAGCCAGCTGCCCGGCAGCATTGATTACCTTGCTGGCGGATCCCAGTGTTCCTGTAGGCGCAACGGCAGCGATTTTATTCCCCTGGATGGCGAGATCATAATGGGTATGAACCGTGTAAGCTGGATCCATCACCAGCAACGGAAGCGATGTAACCACTACCGTGGTGGCTGGGCGGGTGTTGATGGAAAATAAACAGATCACGAATATGAATGAAAAGGAGGTGTTGCAAGAGGCTAACGAACGGGCCGGGCGTATTTTCTCTGAATCGTTCACGCCGCAAGGATTTGAATAAATAGTTGTTCAATTGTCGTCAATAGGATTTAATTAAGGAGATGAAAGATGTTAAATAAGAAATTTTCCACACTGTTTGTTTTGCTTTTCTTACTCACCACCCTGCTCCTCAGCAGCTGCCAGCCCGCCCCAACCGCCGCTCCTGTTGCCGCGCCTGCTGAAGAATCCGCTGCAAAACCCTTCCGTGTAGGCTTGATCATCGCCACAGGTGGTCTGGGCGACCGATCGTTCAATGACAGCGGCTACGCCGGAGTCAAACGTGCGCAGGATGAACTGGGTATTGAATTCGACTATGTCGAACCCAAAGAAATCGCCGAATATGAAGGGCACGAACGCGCTTTTGCCCAAAAAGGAACCTATGACCTGATCGTTGGTCTGGGCTTTGACCAGGCTGACCCGATGACCAAAGTTGCAAAAGAATTCCCCGAACAAAAATGGCTGATGATTGACGGTGTCATCCAGGACGTTCCCAATGTTCGCTCAGTCACCTTCAAAGATTTTGAAAAAGCCTTCTTGATTGGCGGTTTTGCAGGTCAATTGACCACCCTGCCGCTCGATAAAGGTAATGCTGATTGTGTCATCGGTGGCGTAGGCGGTATGGATATCCCGCTCATCAAAGCCTTCGCGGCCGGTTACAGCGCCGGCGCCCGCTACATCAACCCCGATTGCCAAGTCATCATTAATTACGTGGGCGGTTGGGCTGATTCAGCCAAAGGCAAAGAAATTGCCCTATCCATGTACGACCAGAAAGCCGACATTGTGTACGCCTTTGCAGGCGGCTCGGGCTTGGGTGTATTTGAAGCAGCCAAAGCAAAAGATTTGTACGCTTTGGGTACCGATGTCAACCAGAACTACATCGATCCAGACCACATCGTCCTCAGTGCCCAACGCTACCTGGACAATGTGATCTTCGACACCATCAAAGCCCTCAAAGAAGAAAGCAAGTTCGAAGCTGGCTGGCATGAACTGGGTCTGAAGGAAAATGCTGTTGGCTACACCCTCGAGAGCAGCAACGTGAAAGTTCCTGATGAAGTGGTCAAGAAAGTGGAAGAAATGAAAGCCAAAGTAATCTCCGGTGAACTGGTTCCGCCCAGCACTTTGGAGGAAGTGGACGCTTTTGTTAAAGGTCTCAAGTAATTCGTTAGAAATTAGATTTTCAAAAGGCAGGTTCGCAAAGTCCTGCGAACCTGCCTTTTCCAACATCTACAGAACCATATGAAAGCAGCCTTATGGATACCTCTCCGGTTCTAGAAATATCCAACATCACCAAAGTCTTTCCAGGCGTCATGGCCAATGACCACATCTCCATTTCAATTGAGCGCGGAGAAGTGCATGCCGTTCTGGGCGAAAACGGTGCCGGTAAAACCACCCTGATGAACATGATCTATGGACTGTACCAACCGGATTCGGGCGAAATCCGCATCAACGGAAAAGCAGTGCACAACCATACTCCAGCCGATGCGCTCAAACTAGGCATTGGCATGGTACACCAGCATTTCATGCTGGTAGATCCGCTGACCGTAGCGGAGAACGTGGTACTTGGAAACGAGCCCACCCGCATGATGTTCAGCCTCGATCAGGCTGTCGAGATTACGAGCTCACTATCCAAAAAATACGGCCTATCAGTAAATCCGCGGTCGCGTATCGAAGATTTGCCGGTCGGTGTACGCCAGAGGGTAGAGATTCTCAAGGCTCTTTATCGTGATGCCTCTATCCTCATTCTGGATGAACCCACAGCGGTGCTTACCCCGCCGGAGGTCCATGAATTGTATGACACCATTGCCAACCTCAAAGCGGATGGTAAAACCATCATTTTTATAACCCACAAACTCAACGAAACCATGCATATTAGCAACCGCATCACCATCTTACGTGACGGCAAAGTGATGCAGACCCTGCAAACCGCCCAGACCAATCCGCAGGAACTGGCGCGCTTGATGGTAGGGCGTGATGTTGTGCTGCGCGTGAACAAAACTGCCTGTCATCCCGGCAACCAGGTGATTTGCCTTGAGGATGTGCGTGTGCATGATAACCGGGGGTTGGAAGCGGTGAAAGGAATCAGCTTCGGGGTTTGTGCCGGGGAAATTTACGGTATAGCCGGCATCGAAGGCAACGGGCAAACCGAACTCATCGAAGCGATCACTGGGTTACGCAAAGTGACTGCTGGATCCATCCGGCTGGAAGATAAAGACCTGACCGGTGCTCAGCCATCACGAATATTAAATGCCGGTTTGGGGCATGTACCCGAGGATCGCAACACACGCGGCATTATCTCGCAATATTCAGTGGCTGAGAATCTGATCCTGGGGTATCACCACCAGAAGCGTTTTTGCAATCATCAATTTTTAAATAACTCGGGCATCTCCGACTATAGCAGCGGAGTAGTGGCTGCTTTTGATATTAAAACTACTGGCATAAACACACGCATTGATACCCTGTCAGGTGGAAATGCACAAAAGGTTGTGGTTGCGCGCGTGTTCAGCCAGTCACCACGCGCGCTCGTGGTGGCACAGCCTACGCGCGGGGTCGATGTAGGTGCCACTGAGTACATTCATCAGCAAATGTTAAATATGCGCGACGCGGGAGTCGCCATCCTGCTCATCTCTTCCGACTTGGAAGAAGTGCGCTCGCTCAGCGACCGCATTGGTGTGCTATATCAAGGGCAGATTGTGGCAGAAAAACCCGCCGCTGAATTCACTGAAAAAGAACTGGGTTTGTTCATGGCCGGTGCCGCCTCGGCGGTAGAGCAGCAAAATGCGGGAGGATCAAGTCAATGAGCACTGCTGAACAATCTCCTTCTTCCTGGCAGCAAAAACTTCAACACTGGATAAAAGAATTCAACTGGCGCTCGCTGACTTCTGGCGTCGGTGCTTTTCTGTTAAGTTTGCTGATTGGTTCCCTCTTCCTCAGTTTGAATGGCTACAACCCACTGGTCGCCTTCCGAGAGATTTTTACTGGGGCGTTCGGCAATAAATACGCCCTGGCTGAGACACTGCTAAAAACCACCCCGCTGATCTTCACCGGTCTTTCTGTGGCGGTGGCATTTCAAGCAGGGCTGTTCAATATTGGTGCTGAAGGGCAGCTGCTAATGGGCGCGTTGGCTACCGCCATGGTGGGCTCCTTTGAAATTGGTATGCCGGCGGTGGTGCATGTAACCCTGGCATTGGTAGCAGCGGCGCTGGTGGGAGGGTTGTGGGGCGGCATTGCCGGTTTCATCAAACAGCGCTTTGGGGCAAATGAAGTGATCATTACCATTATGATGAACTACATTGCATTTCTGCTCACCAGCTACATGGTTAACTATCCCTGGAAAGCCGCTGGCATGGTGCCGCAGACCAACCCTGTGGTGGCATCCGCCGCGCTTCCTACCCTGATTCGCGGAAGTCAGCTAACTGCGGGACTGTTTATTGCCATTTTTGTCGTAATCTTTGTGACAATTCTGTTCCGGTCAACGGTATTCGGTTATGAAATGAAAGCAGTTGGATTCAATTCACAAGCCAGTGCTACTGGCGGAATTCACACGGCATTGATGGGTGCCCTTTCGATGGTACTGGCGGGTGCGGTGGCTGGCATTGGCGGAGGGGTCGAAATTCTTGGTGTGCATGGACGGTTCATTCAAGGCTTCTCGCCCGGTTTCGGCTACGACGGCGTAGCGGTATCGGTGCTGGTGAACAGTAATCCGGCGCTGGTGCCCATTTCGTCTGTATTATTTGGAATATTACGCGCAGGGGGTTCCTACTTGGAGCGAAATACTCAGATACCTGGCGATTTCACCACTGTGATTCAAGGTTTGGTGATTTTCTTTGTCGCCGCACCGCGTATCTTTGAGGCTATATTGAAACGGAGGGCAAAATGACCGATGTTGATCTGGCTGCCCTGATTGTCTCACTTTTATCTTCAACCATCCGCATCAGCACACCGCTGGCACTGTCCTCGATCGGCGAGGTACTGACTGAGCGGGCGGGCATTGTAAACCTGGGTTTGGAAGGGCAAATTTTGATGGGGGCGTTTGTGGCGGCAGTAGCCAGTCACTATACCGGCAACCCCTATCTGGGGGTACTGGCGGCATTGTTGGTAGGCGCTCTGATGGGACTAATCCATGTACTTTTTGCCCTAAAATTTCATGCCAGCCAGATTGTGATCGGCGTGGCTAATAATATTTTTGCCCTGGGATTCACAACAGTGGGGTTGGTTGCCATCTGGAGCAACCGCGGCAAATCTGACGCAGTCACCGGTCTACCCATCATCAAGATCCCCTTTCTGGATACCATTCCTGTCCTGGGACCAATCCTTAACAACCACACCATCATTGTGTATTTGATGCTGGCTATTACCGTGCTTTCCTGGCTGGTACTATTCCGCACCAACATTGGACTGCGTCTGCGCTCGATCGGAGAGAACCCCAAGGCGGCTGCTACAGTGGGTATCAACATTGAGCGGTTGCAAATTTGGGCAGTCTGTACTGGCGGCGCACTGAGCGGCATGGCTGGCAGCTACCTTTCGTTGAGCGATCTTAACCTGTTCAGCCGCAACATGAGCGCCGGGCGCGGATTCATCGCCCTGGCTGCCACTATCCTGGGTAACTGGAATCCTTTCGGAGCGCTGGGCGCAAGCATGATCTTTGGCTTTCTGGATGCCATGCAGATTCGATTGCAAGCCTCCGGTTTTCCCTCTCAGTTCATTCAAATGATTCCCTATGTGTTGGTGATTGTCCTGCTGGCGGGTGTGGTGCGTAAGGTGCACGCCCCGGCTGCGGCTGGCAAAGTGTATGAAAAAGGCACCTAGACTATTAACAGGAGAGCATATGAAACTGGAAGACCTGCGTCTTAAATACGCGGTAAATGTGAACCGCAGTGACACCGAGTTGTTTAAAGAAATGAACAACGTGATTCAAAACCTGGGTGGGGGAACTTTTTTGCCAAAAATGGGTGAAGTGCTGCTGCAATATGAGCACGACGAGCCAATCCGCCCGCATTTCCCCAACAAAATGCAGTTTATCTACATGCGCGACAGGCAGACTTTCACCTTCGCGCTATTTCCAGAACTGATGGAAGCCGCCTACCAGGCCGGGCGCGCTATTGGCGCCGCGTTCGATGCCCCACGAAGAGAAGGTGTAACCCTCAAAGAAGCGCTGGAAAGTGCCATCGATGTGGCGCACCAGTTCGACTATGGTGAACAGGAAGTGGTGCGGGTGGAGGAGAATTTTGCCGCGTACCGCACGTTTGAATGCGCCGACTGTTACGGCATGGCCAACATTGGCATGTGTATTTGTGTCTATGAAGCCGGAGTTGCCGCAGGGGCGTTGGAGAAGGTTCTGGGTAAGCCAGTGACTGTGCGTGAAGTTAAATGCTGCGCCAATGGTGACCCTTATGATGAATTTGAAATTACAGTGGGAGAAGAAGTCTTATGATGTCTGATTCGCAGGAGGTTTCCCAGGGGAAGTTGTATCGCAAATCGGATGTACAGAAGGTTGCTGATATCATCCTCAAGGCGCGTCCCGGTTTTCAACCCAGACTGGGTATGATCATCGGCACCGGTTTTGCTGGTTTTACCGAAACAATTACTGACCAGATGGTATTCCCTTATGCGAACCTGCCTCTGTTTGCTGCTGAATTGCAAACCCCCGGGCATATCACTGAGCTGGTCATCGGCAAGATCAATGGGCAAGATATCATCCTGGTGCGCGGCAAGATGTTTCTGCTGGATGGTGTAACGCCGCAACAGGTCGCCCTGCCTGTGCGCCTGTTTCATCTGCTTGGGGTTGAGACACTGGTTTATACCAACACAGCCGGGGCTGTCAATCCGGCATATAAACCAGGTGAGTTTGTTTTTGTCAAAAATCACATTAACCTGATGGCACGTAACCCGCTGGTGGGCGAGAAAAATGGCGAATGGGGTGAGATGTTCTTCGACATGACGTACCCTTATGACGACACATTGCGTGAACTGGGCAAACAGACCGCTGCCGAACTGGGCTTCAGTGTGCAGGAGGGTGTGTATGCCGGTCTATTGGGGCCTAATTTCGAGACGGCTTCCGAGATCAAGATGCTGTCCATTATCGGCGCTGATCTGGTAGGCATGTCCACCATTATGGAAGTTGTGGCGGCGCGCCAGTTGGGCATGAAGGTGTTGTGCCTCAGCTTCATCTCTAACATGGCGGCCGGTGTGCTAGGGCAGTCTCTGACCAACGACGAAGTGCTTGACACAACCCGCAAACACACAGAGAACTATGCACGCCTAATGACGCGTATTTTTAGCAACCTCACAGGTAGTATTAATTCCAATAAATAAGCAACTATTTTTTTAAGAAAAAAGCCCGCGGAAAAAACCATTCAGAAAACAGAATGCCCACAGAAATGGACCGTTAGGAGTGAATGGTTTTTTCCACAGCTGGGGATGCTTTAGTGGTTTGACTATTCCTTCTTACACGGCTAGAATTTATTTACACCAACAATAACGCGGCTTTGATTGGCCTCGTTCCTGCAACGGATATCATATGGGTAAACGGGAATCAAAATACATCATCGGCCTGACCGGAAATATCGGTACAGGTAAAAGTGAAGTCCGCAAAATCCTTCAATGCCTGGGTGCGTTAGGGATTGACGCGGATCTGATTTCACGTCAACTCATGGAGCCGGGTGGCATTGCGTTTGCACAGGTTAGGGACCATTTTGGAAACGTGTTTATAACCCCTGAAGGCAAACTGGATCGTGCGAGACTTGCCGCTTTGGTATTTCATGATTCAGAGAAGCTTACCGAACTTGAATCGATCATTCACCCTCTGGTTGTGAATGAAGTAGAACATATTTTGAATGATACTAAGATCCCGGTTGTCGTAATTGAGGCGATTAAACTCATCGAATCTGGACTGATAAATCAATGTGACGCTTTATGGGTGACTGACTCGCCTGAAGAAATTCGTCTAGCCCGGCTGGTACTGTTTCGCGAAATGAGCGAAGATGATGCTCACGCCCGTATACAGGCGCAGCCTTCACAGGAAGAAAAAATCAAAGCCGCGAATATCGTAATTCAGAATACTGCAACCCTGGATGATCTTCTCTTGGAAGTCAAACATGCCTGGGAGACAACAATTCCCGATACCTTCAGGCGTGCTTTGCAGGAAGTTGACTGTGTCTGAATTTTTAAGTCAGATCCTTTTTCTGTTACAACGGCTGACATGGCTGAGTGTCATAGACCTTTCACTGGTTACTTTGATATTTTTTGCCATTCTTCTGGTAGTCCGCGATACGCAGGCAGTTACCTTGTTGCGAGGGGTTGTGCTGCTTATTATCTTGATCAGTTTGATGACAACCCTGGTAAGCCTTCCCGCGTTTTCGTGGCTCATAAAAAATGCACTTCCGGCACTACTTTTAGCAATTCCTGTAATCTTCGCGCCTGAAATCCGCCGTGGATTGGAGAAATTGGGCAGGGCTGGCGGGACAACCCTTTTCTCACAAAAAGTTCCAACAAGCGACGGATCGTTGCAACTGACCATAAAAGCGGTTGTAACAGCCTGCGCGCGGCTTTCTGCCAGGCAGCATGGTGCGCTCATTATCTTACAACGTGGTGATTCGCTGCGCGATTACGTGCAAACCGGTGTATTACTAAACGCCAGGGTTACGGCTGAACTTCTCATGCAAATTTTTTATCCAAATACTCCCCTGCATGATGGCGCGGTCATCATCGCGGAGAATTTGATCGTTTCCGGTTCCTGTGTCATGCCGCTTTCCGCGTCAGGTATTTTAAATCGCACCCCAGACCGCCAAATGGGGCTTCGTCACCGTGCCGCATTAGGCATTTCCGAAGCAAGTGACGCGGTAGCAGTTGTTGTTTCAGAAGAAACCGGGTCGATATCCATCGCGCACGGCGGCCGAATGATCCGTCGGTTGGATAGCGAACGTCTCGAAAATATTCTTACCGCTTTTTATCGGCCGGAGGAATCCGCTGAACAATCCACCAATTGGGTTAAACGGTTATTGCGAATCCCAACCGCCAAACCGCAGGAGGACTAAACCTTCCAATGCTGCATAAATTGACAGGTTACCTTCCAACTTTCTTTTTGGCGATCGCGCTCTCTTTGGCAGTCTGGATTCTTGCCATCACTGCAGAAGACCCTGCGGAAGTTCGTGCCTACCCGTATCCCATTTCGATAGAAATAATCGGTCAGGATCCATCGTTTATATTAACAAACTCACCTGCAAAGCAATTAACCATAAATCTCCGGGCGCCAAAATCCGTTTGGACGAATCTGTTAACCGATAGGGCATCCGTTCGGGCTGTTGTAGACCTTTCCGAGTTATCTTCTGGTCCGCATATTGTGCCTGTTCAGGTGCAAATAGCTCAACGCCCTGTAGAAGTGGTTGGTTTTTCACCTTCCAGTGTGGACGTAACACTTGAACCATTGCTTAATAAAACTTTCACGATAAAGTTGGAAACAACCGGCGATCCTGCAGTTGGATATATGTCGGAACCCCCAGAAATCAACAGGGGGACGGTCAATGTTAGTGGTTCAGAGACACTTGTAAAGAGGGTACATGTAGTCCGCGCTATTATTGATCTCGAACAGGCGCGCGAAAATATTCAACGCACTGTACTACTTCAAGCAGTTGATATTAATGATCTACCTGTCAGCGGCATAACCCTAAACCCTGATCGGGTTGTTGTCGAACAGAAGATCACGCAACGAGGTGGTTATCGCAATGTAGTTGTGAAGGTGAACACCAATGGAAATATTGCCAGCGGTTATCGTCTGACCAATATTACAGCGTATCCTCCATCCGTAACTGTTTTCTCAGCAGATCCTAAACTGGTGGATAATTTACCCGGCTACGTGGAGACTGCCCCAATCAATCTTGCGGGGTTGTACGACGATGAAGATATGCGGGTGTCATTAAGTCTTCCATCCGGCGTATCGATTGTGGGCGATCAGACGGTTAATGTGCAAATTGGAATCTCAACAATCGAGAGTAGCATCACATTGAATTACACCAATGTGGAAATTGTGGGTGTTGGACTGGGATTAACGACGAAAGTATCCCCAGAAACGGTAGATGTGATCCTTTCAGGGCCTATTCCATTGCTGGATACGTTGAAACCCGGAGATGTGCGCGTCTATGTCGATATGTCGGACGATGAACCGGGAACGTATCAGCGCGCACCACAAGTGGAAATCAGTATTCCTGAAATTCGTGTTCAATCCATTCTTCCTGGGACGATTGAGGTCACTTTAACAGGTAAAATTACAGGTCAGAATAAGTAGAAAGAATAGGCTTCAAATGACCAAACCTGTTGTTGCCCTTGTAGGTCGCCCTAATGTGGGGAAAAGCACTTTATTTAATAGATTGGCCGGAGAGCCTCGTGCTATCGTGGATGATGTCCCAGGAACAACGCGTGATCGGTTGTTTGGTGAATCATCCTGGAATGGGATTGATTTTGATATCATCGATACGGGTGGTATTGATCCATCCAGTTCGAGAAGTGATCCATTATCCATCGGTTCTGCTGATTACATCACACAAATCCGTTCTCAAGCCGCATTGGCGATCGAAGAAGCGGATGCAATCCTTTTCCTGACAGACGCTGCTTCCGGGGTTACTCCGGCTGATCAGGAAGTTGCCGAGATGCTTCGCCGTCGTCAAAAAGCCGTTGACGGAAAATTCCATCCACCGGTTTTGTTGGTTGTAAACAAGGCCGATTCGGCTGGTTTGCGGGCAAATGCTGTTGATTTCCATGAATTGGGTATGGGTGACCCTTTTCCGATTTCTTCCCTTCATGGGACTGGCACAGGAGATCTCCTTGATGCTCTTGTAGCGGAATTT
>Ga0351945_1142_pt1 | contig 10371 bp, 10 predicted proteins | sample BONcelT113001F14_FD_205814 | JGI IMG/M metagenome (GOLD analysis project Ga0351945, IMG submission 205814) | Enriched cells from coal bed in the Powder River Basin, Montana, United States - BONCAT cells T11 rep3 HSBNCT.T11.300.1.F14 ... | reverse complement strand
GTTACGGATAATCAAAGATTCTCGAGAGATTGAGTATCTGGAGAAAACTGCTAAGCTTGCTTCGAAAGCCTTACTTGACATCGTGCAGACCCTTACGCCAGGTGATAGGGAAAGAGACATTGCCCTTCGCCTCGAGTTTGCCATGCGCACTGCCGGGGCTGATGATACGGCTTTTGATTGTATCGTTGCCTCGGGCGAAAGAGGGGCTCTCCCCCATGGAAGGGCAACAACGAAAGAGATATGCCAAGGAGAATTGGTTACCATTGATTTCGGCGCCTTGCTTGATGGGTATAATTCCGACGAGACGGTAACCGTCGCAATTGGCGAACCGAACGAGAAGCAGCGTCAAATATACCAGATTGTCAAAGATGCCCACGATAAGGCACTGGATGCTGTCAGGCCGGGCGTGACTTTCCAGCGGCTCGACTCGATTGCTCGGGATCACATAGATGAAAAAGGATATGGCGACTTTTTCGGTCATGGACTTGGGCATGGTGTCGGACTTGATATTCACGAAAAACCGGTCGTTTCGTTCCGTAATGAGGAAGTGGTGCGTGAGGGAATGGTTTTTACTATTGAACCCGGCATTTACCTTCCCGGCTGGGGTGGTGTCAGAATCGAGGACTTGGTAGTCGCAACCCCTGACGGATGTCGCCTGCTGTCTGCTGTTCCAAAGGATTTAATGGTGCTCTAAAAGTACTTTTCGGAAGAGATGTCTTCCGTTATGCATACTGGTCCTACTGCTCCGGCTGGGACATTCAAAAAGGAGAAACAAATGGATATCAAGGATATCAAATCTCTCATAAAGATGGTTACCGAAACCGATATCACTGATTTTGAGCTGGAGTCTGGTGGTGAAAAGATCAAGATTCAACGAGGGAAAAGTGTTGAAACGGTACAGTATGCCCCTCAGCCAATGGCAATGCACCACCCAATGTCGATGCATCAGCCAATGGCGATGACCGCGCCGGTTGCGGCTGCAGAGTTGCAGCTGGCTACGCCGCCTGTCTTGCAAGAGTCGGATACTTTGCGTGCCATACCATCACCCATTGTCGGTACGATATATCATGCCCCGTCACCTGATTCTCCCTGTTATGTTGAAATCGGTCAGACTGTTGAAAAGGGGCAGGTTCTCTGTATCGTTGAGGCAATGAAGCTGATGAATGAGATTGAGGCGGATTTCCGTTGCAAAATTGTGAAAATCTGCAAGGAAAATGCGCAACCGGTCGAATATGGCGAGACCCTGTTCCTGGTGGAGCCATTGTAACGTCCGGATACACGGCTCTTTTCCTCAATTGATACCAGACAGGCAGTATGCTCTCTCCCGATTGGAGATTATTGGATGTTTCATAAAATACTCATAGCAAATCGTGGTGAAATTGCTCTGCGGATTATCAGGGCTTGCAAGGAACTGGGAATAAAGACAGTTGCCGTATATTCTACGGCGGACAGTGATTCTCTTCATGTCAAGCTGGCAGACGAAAGCGTCTGCATTGGTCCTGCCTCCAGCCTTCAGAGTTATCTCAATATTAATGCCATCATCAGTGCTGCAGAACTGACCGATGCTGAAGCCATTCATCCCGGATACGGCTTCCTTGCTGAAAATGCCGCCTTTGCCGAAATTTGCGAGAACTGCGGCATCACATTTATTGGCCCTACCTCCGATAGTATGCGGCTGATGGGTGACAAAATCAGTGCCCGACAGGCAATGATCAAGCAGAAGGTGCCGATTCTTCCGGGCACCAAGGATGCTGTGCAGGATGTGAATGAAGCGGTCAAGGTCGCGAAGGAAATAGGTTTTCCCGTCATCATCAAGGCGTCAGCGGGCGGTGGCGGCAGGGGGATGAAGATTGTCCACTCACCGGCTACCCTCCCGAATGCATTTGCCACTGCCAGGGCGGAAGCCCAGGCGGGTTTTGGGAACCCCGAGGTCTATATAGAAAAATATTGCCAGCAGCCCCGCCACGTTGAAATACAAGTCCTGGGGGACAAGCATGGCAACGTAATCCATCTTGGTGAAAGGGATTGCTCGATACAGCGCAGGCATCAGAAGTTGCTGGAGGAGGCTCCCTGCTCTGTCCTTACTCCGCAACTTCGGGCGGCTATGGGAGATGCCGCGGTCCGCGCCGCCAAAGCTGTTGATTATAACAGCGCCGGGACGATCGAGTTTCTGCTGGATTCTGATGGTAACTTCTATTTTATGGAAATGAATACCCGGATCCAGGTGGAGCATCCCGTTACCGAGATGGTCACCGGGATTGATATTGTTCGTGAACAGATTCGGTCTGCCGCTGGTCTGAAGCTTCGCTACAAACAAAGCGACGTTAAAATTACCGGTCATTCTATTGAATGCCGAATTAATGCAGAGGATCCCTTTAAGTTTACTCCCTGTCCTGGTAAGATTACCTCGTACCATACCCCTGGGGGGCTCGGAGTTCGTGTCGACTCTTTTGTGTATGACCAGTATACCGTGCTTCCCCACTATGATTCACTCATATCAAAGCTGATTGTTCATGCCGATACGAGGGAAGATGCCATTCGACGAATGCTTCGGGCTCTTGATGAGTATATTATTGAGGGTATAAAAACAACGATCCCGTTCCATAAGCGAATATTGACCAATAAGGACTTCATCGAAGGGAATCTGGATACCGGTTTCCTTGAAAGGATGGTGTTTGAGTAACATGGACTTCCCGGAAGAGCTGAAATACAGTAAGGAGCATATTTGGGTGCGGGTTGAGGGGGCACGGGCGGTTGTTGGAATTACCGACTATGCTCAGAACGAATTGGGTAAAATCACCTCTGTTGAACTTCCTGAAGTTGGCGATGAGTTTCAGCAGGAGGACTCATTCGGTTCAATCGAGGCGAGAAAAACTGTTGCCGAGCTGTATGCACCGCTCACCGGATCGGTTCTGGAGTTAAACGAAGAATTGCTTGATAATGCGGCACTTGTTAACGAAGACCCGTATGATAGTGGCTGGATTGTCGTGCTATCATTGGATGATCCGGAAGAATTGATGATGCTGCTTTCAGCAGAAGAGTATGCTGATGCACTGGAAGAATTCGATTGAAAGTACCAACCATTTGAGGGAAAGGGGATGAAAACCGGTGGGCCTGCGTATCGGACAGATAGATTATGCAAACTGCATCCCCATTTTTTCAGCACTACAGAAGAACTTTGATTGCAACGCCTATCAATTTGTCCGGGGTACTCCCGCGGTACTGAACCAGATGCTGTTGTCCGGGGAAATTGACCTCTGCCCATCCTCATCCATTGCCTATGCCAGATCAGCAGAAACTCTGCGCCTCATTCCAAATCTTTCCATAAGCTCTATCAATACGGTGAAAAGCGTCAAACTTTTTTCCCGATTTCCTATTGAAGAACTCGATCGCATGCCCATCGGGCTTACGGTTGAATCAGAGACGTCGGTTGCGCTCCTCAAGATCATCTTTCAAAAATTTTACCAATTCACAAATAAATTTGTGCCGGTAGTGATAGATGGCTGTTCGGTGCCGGAAAATGCCTGTGGAGCGATTCTTGTCATTGGCGATACTGCGCTCAAATGGAGTTTGAACTTTCCTGACCTGTATCAATACGATCTTGGTGAGCTTTGGTTTTCCCTTACCGGGCTTCCTTTTGTTTTCGCCCTGTGGATGATACGTGATGAGGTCGTAGGCAGAAGACCGAAGGAGGTCGCACGTATCCGGGCTGAGTTGCTTGAGGCAAAGGAAATTGCGGTTTCATCATTGGAGAGATTGGCTTCAGAGTGCACTGATTACACGTGGATGAGTCGGGAGGCGCTGCTTGATTACTGGCAGACGATATCGTATGACCTGACTCCATGGCATCTGGATGGAGTGCGGGCATTCTTCCAGTACGCCAGAGAGATCGGCATTTTGGAGAGAGAACCGACTATCCGGTTCCTCGAGGAGACGCAAAAAGGGGGAAGTTGATACCTTCCCCCGTAACGCATGACTTCCTGAAAGGCTGGATTACTTCTTCTTGCCGGCTGCTTTCTTGGAGGCCTTAAGCGGGTTGACTTTAAGGTCTTCAGTCTTAAGCTCGATCTTTACATGGGTGGCGAAATTGCAGATACCGGATGTCCACTTTTTATCCGGGGCTGGGTATGCGCTACAGACCTTGCCAATCGTTCCATCGACAATTCTTTCACAACCTTCACAATTCTCCACGATGGTTTGGCAGGAGCCTCCGCTGAATATGCAACCCTGTTTACCCCAAAAAGTACACTCGGTACCTGGGAGTACCGTTTGACACTGCATTGTACATCCTCCTCTTTTTCGTCTGTAATCGTATTACATTAGCCACTGTAGCAATTTTAAAAGAAAGATGTCAATAAGAAAAATCCGGGTGCAAAGTCCTTTCCCTTGACTCGTTAATACCAGATATATTACCTTGAATACCAGGTTTCGACTTTTTCTTTTGGCGTGCCGCAGGTCTTGTCGCCAGCGGTCTTCCCGGTATGTGTGGCCCGGATTCCCTTCCCCTCATGCTGATTGGAAAGCATCAGGATCTGTCAAATCTCTTTCTTGCAATTGATTAATTTTTCAGGAGGATGCATGGAACATATAGTCTTTGGCACATCGGGCTGGCGAGGAATTCTAGGCGAAGAGTTTACCTTCCCAAATGTTCGAAAAGTAATTCGCGCCATTGCAGCCCATGTGATAGACGAGGGCGAGCGGGAAAAAGGCCTTGTCGTTGGCTTTGACAGCCGTTTCATGGGGCAGCGATTTGCGCAGGAGGCGGCCAGGGTCCTTGCCGGGTCCGGAATAAAAACCTATCTGTGTGACCGGGATACGCCTACGCCGGTGATATCCCAGGTGATTCTGCAAAAAAAGACCGCCGGTGCGATAAATTTTACTGCAAGTCATAATCCTTACGATTATAATGGGATAAAATTTTCACCTTCGTGGGGAGGTCCTGCGCTTCCGGAGACGACGCGTGACATAGAACGTCGGATTCATGCTGACTCGGGAGACGCAGGTGCCGGAAGTGACACGCTGACGGCATTGATTGACAAGGGACTGGTTCTTGTTATTGATCCTCGTGGTTCCTACCTGGATGATCTGGAAAGTAAAATTGACTTTGATGCCATCGCCACGATCGGCGGCATTGCCGTTAATCCTCTTTATGGGGCAGGGAGGGGCTATCTTGATGAACCACTTCTGCGCCATAACGTTCCCGTCAGGTTGATCAATAATTATCCGGATCCCTATTTCGGCGGCTTCCCGCCTGAACCGGCAGAGAAGTATATTCCGGATTTTATTTCTCTGGTGAAAGGTGATCCTGATATCAAACTCGGGATTGCAACGGACGGCGACGCCGATCGATTTGGAATTATCGATGGTGACGGGTCCTATATTGAACCGAACTACATAATCGCTCTTTTGCTTGATTATCTGGTACGGAGCAAAGGCATGCAGGGTGGGGTGGCCCGGAGTGTTGCAACTTCCCATCTGGTCGACGCTGTTGCCGCGAAACACGGGGTGGAACTTTATGAAACACCCGTCGGTTTCAAATATATCGGGGAACTCATCAGTCAGGACAAAATCATCATCGGCGGCGAGGAGAGCGCAGGGCTCACGATTCGTGGGCATGTGCCGGAGAAGGACGGAATCCTAGCCTGTTTTCTGGTTGCTGAAATGGTTGCCCGGGAAGGCCGCTCTCTTCGCGAGCTTTTAGAACGGCTCTATTCAGATGTCGGGCGTTATGTTACAAAGAGAGTGAATATTACTCTTTCTCCTGAACTGGACAAGGGGTTTGCCGGGAAAATGGGAGCAATCCCCGCTTCATTTGCCGGCATCAAGGTTGAAAAGCTGATAACCATTGACGGCATGAAGTGTGTGCTGGCTGATGGCAGTTGGGTCCTCTTTCGCAAGTCGGGTACGGAACCGGTAGTGCGTCTGTACGGGGAGTCATCATCGGAGGATAAACTTATGGCGCTTTTGGATGCGGCCAGGGATTTTATCCTGCGGTAGTTTTTTCAGCAGGCACTCAGGTGGTATTCTGTGATTCGTGCATGAAATAGTTATTCTGGGCAGTAGTACCAATAGATTCAACTATCTAAATAAATTCAGCCTGTTGGAGGTTTGTATGTGGGATTATACGGACAAGGTTCGTGAACATTTTTTGAATCCGCACAATGTCGGTGAAATACCCGATGCTGACGCGGTTGGCGAGGTCGGCAGCCTTGCCTGCGGTGACGCATTGAAGCTGTACCTGAAGCTCGATGAGAAGAAGGAACGCATTGTCGATGCAAAGTTCCAGACCTTTGGCTGTGCCAGCGCCATCGCGTCATCATCCGCACTCACTGAAATTATCAAGGGAAGGACCCTTGATGAAGCGCTTGAGGTTTCCAATCAGGAAATTGCCGAATTCCTCGGGGGCCTTCCCGAAGAGAAGATGCATTGTTCGGTAATGGGTCAGGAAGCCCTTGAAGTTGCCATCGCCAAGTATCGTGGCGGGCCGATTCCCGGCCATGATCATGATCATCTTCATCCGGAAATGGAAGGTGAGGTTGTTTGCAAGTGTTTCGGCATTACCGACCAGTTTCTTAAAAAGGTCATCAAAGATAACAAGCTGCATACTGCCGAGCAGGTGACACACTTTACCAAGGCCGGCGGTGGCTGTGGCGGTTGTGTTCCGAAAATTACCGAGTTGATTGCCGAGGTAATGGGCGACCAGCCGAAAGAGGAGCGCAAACGACCGGAGAAACTTACCAATCTCCGCAAAATGCAGCTTATTCAGGATATCCTCGAGAAAGAGGTTCGTCCGCAGCTGTGGGCGGATGGTGGCGATCTCGAACTTATTGATATCGCAGGAAGTACTGTCCAGATCGCCTTCCGCAAGGCATGTGCCGGCTGTGTCTCATCCGGACATACCGCCAAGTTTGTGGAGCAGAAACTGCGCGAGTTTGTTGCCGAGGACATCAAGGTTGAGGAGGTCGAGGGATGAGGGAAGTCTACGTTGACAACAATGCCACCACCAAGGTCGATGAGGCTGTCTTCGAGGAAATGCGACCCTATTTTTGTGAACTCTACGGGAATCCCAGCTCCATGCATTTTTTCGGCGGTCAGGTCCAGAAAAAGATCGATGAGGCGAGAAAGCGCACGGCAGCACTCCTTGGCGCCCTTCCGGAAGAGATCATCTTTACGGCCTGCGGGACGGAAAGCAACAATTCGGCGATTCGATCAGCCCTTGAGATTTTTCCGGAAAAGCGCCACATTGTCACAACCAGAGTCGAGCATCCTGCGGTGCTTACCCCCTGCCGTAATCTCTCAAAGCGCGGCTACCGCATTACGGAACTTTCCGTAGACGGTAACGGTAACCTGGACCTTGATGAACTCCGCACAGTTGTTGACGAAGATACTGCCATTGTTTCGATCATGTATGCCAATAATGAAACGGGTGTGGTCTTTCCCATTGAGGAAATCGGCGCCATTGTGAAAGAGAAGGGGGCGCTTTTCCATACTGATGCAGTGCAGGCGGTAGGAAAGATCCCGATGAATATGGCGAACTCGACCGTGGACATGCTGTCTCTTTCCGGCCACAAACTGCATGCGCCAAAGGGCATCGGGGCACTGTATATCCGCAAGGGCGTGCCGTTCCGGCCGTTTATGGTGGGTGGCCACCAGGAAAGAAGCCGCCGGGCCGGAACTGAAAACTCTGCTGGAATAATTGCATTGGGAAAGGCCTGCGAACTGGCCGGTGAATTCCTGAATGAGGAAAATACCACGGTAAAAACGCTGCGCGATCGCCTGGAAGCCGAGATTCTTCGCTTGGTTTCGAATGTCCGGGTGAACGGAGGCGGAGCCGTGCGTTTGCCGAACACAACCTCGGTTGCGTTTGAATTCGTCGAAGGCGAGGCGATTCTGCTTCTTCTCAACGAGAAGGGGATCTGTGCCTCTTCGGGAAGTGCCTGTACTTCCGGTTCACTGGAGCCCTCACATGTCCTCCGTGCCATGGGGGTACCCTTTACCTGTGCCCATGGGTCGATACGCTTTTCTCTCTCCCGTTTTTCGACCGAGGATCACATCGATACTATCATCAAGGAGCTTCCTCCCATTATTCAGAGACTCCGAGAAATGTCGCCATTTGGCCGGGAATTTCTGCAGAACAAATGATGGCTGCCATGTGACAGCATAATTTGGACGACATGTGCATCGAAGGATAAAATCTTCAGGGGCGGGTTACTCTCGCCCCTGTTGCGTTTGAATATTCCTGCTGTTACAGAATTTTATACTACCTTGCCGCTATCAAGAGGAGCTTCCATTCCATCATGAATCGAAAAACAGCTGCAATAATTCAACTAGTGTTTATCCTGCTGATCATTTGCTTCGGAACCTATCAGCTGTATCTGGGGAACTTCGAGGCGAGTTTTTCTACCTTGCCGTTCCTTATTCTCTATTATCTTTTTGTAACGGTACGACAGAAGAGGGCCCGTGAACAGCAAAAGCACGAAAATGGAGAAGAAACGGAGCATCCTCACTGAAACTTATCGGCATATTCTGGATTGTGCTGTCAGTCGATTACGATGAATGAACGGGAAACGGAGACTTTTTCATGGGGTATCGCAATCTTCTGGAATGTGTCCAAGACCTTGAGCATCACGGTGAACTTATCCGTATTGAGCGTGAAATTGATCCCTCTTTGGAGGTGGGAGCTGTTCAGCGGAGAGTGTATCGAGCCGGTGGTCCGGCGCTCCTCTTTACCCGGGTAAAGGGATGTGAATTCCCGATGCTCGCCAATCTTTTCGGTACCCGGGGCCGGATCCGCTTCCTGTTCCGGGATACGCTGAAGGCAATGGAGAAAATTGCCGGTCTCAGGAGTGATCCCTGGTCTTTCTTGCGTGATCCTCTCGGCGCTGCTGTTCTACCCTTGCACGCGTACCATCTTCTGCCCTCAACCGTCCGTAACGCTCCGGTTCTTGCAAACAGGACGACCATCGGCAAACTTCCCCAGCTGAGGTCGTGGCCCGACGACGGCGGCGCCTATATAACTCTTCCGCAGGTGTACACAGAGTGCCCCACTATGACCGGTTGGCGGCGGTCGAACCTCGGGATGTATCGTATTCAGCTTTCGGGCGGTCGCTATCGGCCCGACGAAGAAGTCGGAATTCACTATCAGATTCACCGCGGCATCGCCGCCCATCACGCTGAAGCTATCCGGATCGGCGTTCCTCTCAAGGTAAATATCTTTGTCGGTGGGCCGCCCGCCCTTACCGTTGCCGCAGTCATGCCGCTTCCGGAAGGAATGCCGGAAATTGCCTTTGCCGGTCTCCTCGGTGGCCGCAGGGTGCGGATGACTCAGCTCCCCGGATTGCTTCCGATCCCTGCGGAGGCCGACTTCTGTATCGTCGGCGAGATCGACCCCGAAAGGACTCTGCCGGAAGGTCCATTTGGCGACCACATCGGCTACTACAGCCTGACCCATGATTTCCCCGTCATCAGGGTGAAGAGCGTTTTTCACCGGACTGGGGCAATCTGGCCATTCACTACGGTGGGGAGGCCTCCCCAAGAGGATTCGGAATTCGGGGCGTTTATCCATGAACTGACGGCGCCGCTGATTTCAACCGTCATACCGGGTGTCCACGCCGTCCATGCTGTTGATGCCACCGGTGTTCACGCCCTGCTGCTTGCCATCGGTTCCGAAAGGTATGTTCCGTACCGACGTACGAGTAAGCCGCAGGAGCTCCTGACTCTTGCCAATGCCATCCTCGGTCAGGGTCAACTGTCCCTTGCCAAGTACCTGCTGCTTGCGGCGGAAGGGGATAATCCCCGGCTTGCTGTCACTGATATAGCCGCGTTTCTGCGTCACATACTGGAGCGGGTTGACTGGCGCCGTGACCTTCATTTTCATACCTGCACCACTATTGACACCCTCGATTATACCGGGTCCGGTCTCAACGAAGGATCCAAGGTGGTTATTGCCGCGACAGGCCCGGCCATTCGCTCTTTGCCCACCACGCTTCCGACTGATCTCTGTCTCCCCGCGGATTTTGTTGATCCAAAAGTCTGTCTTCCCGGAGTCCTCGTTGTCCGGGGCCCCGCATGCCGCGAGTACCGTGACTGCCTGACCGCTGACATGGCCGCATTCTGCGCCTTTTACCGAGAAAATGGTTCAATTTCTTCCTTCCCCCTGGTTGTCGTTGTCGATGACAGTGATTTCGCGGCCCGAACCCTCGATAATTTTCTCTGGGTAACCTTCACCCGCTCCAATCCCGCAACAGACATATATGGTATCGGTGCTTTCCTGGACTGTAAGCATTGGGGCTGTCGGGGCCCCCTGGTTATTGATGCCCGCAGAAAGCCGCACCATGCACCACCTCTTGTGGACGACCCGGAGATTGAACA
>Ga0351945_1141_pt1 | contig 10382 bp, 9 predicted proteins | sample BONcelT113001F14_FD_205814 | JGI IMG/M metagenome (GOLD analysis project Ga0351945, IMG submission 205814) | Enriched cells from coal bed in the Powder River Basin, Montana, United States - BONCAT cells T11 rep3 HSBNCT.T11.300.1.F14 ... | reverse complement strand
CAATAGTCCCTCAATATATAGGATACTGAAAAGGCTTAGTTTTAGGTTGCAGGCTTAACCTTAACCTTAACCTTAACCTCATCCTCAACCTCAACCTCATCCTCATCCTCAATCTGAGTTACATAAGGGATGCTTAAACTACCCCGGGAAATATAAGGGTGGTAAGCAAGGCCAGCAGACGTGAAGAAACAAACAGGATGCCGAGAACAGAAATCAGAATTATAAAAACAAATGCCGGGAGTTTTCGGGCTCCGGTTTGAAGTAAAACCGGTAATCCTGTCCATAATAGAAAAACCGAATAAAAGGCCGGCAACATGATGATTCCCAGCGATGAGTGCAGATTAGCCAGTATATACAACAAATAAACAGGTGTAAATGAATAAATAACAAGTTTACCCGACTTCGAATAATCTTTTACCGACATAAACCTTCCTGCCAGACCATAAACAAAAACTGTCGTAAGCATCAATGTCAAAACCTGAACAAAAATAAAAAAACCTGCATGAATCAATGGAAGCGAAAACCGGTAAGCATCAACATCCATTTCATTTCTGACATACAAAAAGCTACCAATGAACTGCGAAGCTGCACCGGCAAATATCAGTGGCAAAGCGTAGGATACGAAGGCTTCCTTTAATGTCCGTTTTTCAAGATTGATTACTTTCCATTCCCATCGTGGAAAAAGGATGATATTTTTAATACGCCCCTGATCTGTTTTCTGATCCATAATATAAGACTATTCCGAGATAACCTGTTTTATGGCACCACTCTCTGGATGGAAACGGATATCCTTAATATTAGCTGTGGGCAGGAAAGTGACTACACCCATCTGACTGATCAGCATTTGGCCTTCAGCAACTGCATTCCCACCAACGCGGAGGGTAACTTCCGATTTTTCAGGTATCCGGTAGTAAAACCCGTGTACTTTTTTCACAGCCTGATTGCGCTGTTTGATAAAGTCTTCAATTGTTTTATTCCGGTTCATTGGAGAGATAACGAGACTAACCGATTCACCCACAGAAGTCGATTTATCGCTCACACCACCGGCTTTAGAAAAACGGCAAATTGTTTCCAGCGTTCCTTCCCTTGATGATGGCGGGGTTATATACCAGGTATAAACCTGTTGCGTTTTTTTATTTGTTCCTTTAAAAAGGGCCAGGTATTCCTTCTCCTGCTTGTTCAATTGCTCAAGCATGAATTCAAAACTTTCGCGCGAATAATTCACTTCCTGATCACCCGTTATCAGGTTAAATTTGCTATCCTGAATTTTGTATATCAAATCTGCAATTTCGCGCGCCTGCTGTTCCGGCATTTTTTCGAAAATACTTTTCTTAAGCACTTTTTCTTCAAAAGTAGCTGTGTCAACACTAATTCGTCTGATGATGGTATCAACTTTCTCTATTAATACCGGCTTTAAAAGGTCGCGGAAGGGTTTCAGGTTTTCGTTGCTGAAATCACCGGAAGCCATCGCATTTCTGACTTCTTTATTCACAGAACTTATATCCGTATAACCTCCGATAAACCCTTCATCAGATAATGTTAACATAAATGAACCGGCATTTTTTGATCTGCCATCGAATTCGACAAAATATATCTGGTCGGGATCAGATTCCGAAAAAGACGACAGTTCGATCTTACCGATTTCATATCCAATTGCATTCTCTTCAATAACCCTGGTTAAACCCAGCAATTTGGCTGCATAAGCAGCATAGGGCCCCCTGAAACTTTCGGTTTTGACAATTTCAAGTTGAACCTTTATCACATTTCGTGGCAGGCTGTATATGACCCCGTCTTTTTCGGGAGATAGGTTTCCTGATTTAAAGGGAACAACATTAAGTTGCCCAAAACTAAACAAGGAAACCTGAAACAACATTATAAACAGGAGCAGTCCAATCGGCTTAATCCGGATAGTTTTCATAAGGATATATTTTCGCATCAAAGTTAATTTAATTTTCAGATTTCATCGAGCATTACAAGCCTGATATAACCATCTGATATGGTTCAGGGCTCAGAGTTAGTCAGTGAAAGCAAGGATTTTTTGATCTAAATTAATAATAATCAGTCGTTTAAATTTACACAAAGAATCTATGGATTTATTTCAAACATAATCATCCACATATCCTTGTTGTACATTAATATTTGTATTTTTGATTCTGGAAATTACAGTTAATTTATGAATAAACTAAGCCAGAATGCGAAGTCTTCGGTGACAGATGAAGATAGAGAAATTATTTTCCGTGACAGTCCTCAAAGAAGTTTCATAAAAGCAATTACCTACCGGATTTTAGCTTCCGGAGTTATGTTTATTGTTTTTTTTATCATTTTCAGGAGTACAACCCAACGTACCCTTAATGAAAGCCTCGGTGATGCCACCCTGATCAGTGTCATAGATTTTGTCGTTAAACTTGCAATATATTATTTTCACGAAAGGTTCTGGTCCGGAATCAAATGGGGTAAATACTGGAAAAAGAATTACTGGGCACGCAGAGCCTGGAAACAGGCATACCGAAGGGCACACAGGTAACCCTATGTTTCATCGTTTTATTAGCTTTAACTGATTATTATATTTTCGGACTACAAATAAAAAAACCCGTACTAAAATATACGGGCTTTTTTATTTTCTGAAAAATTGAATTACCTCACGAATAGTAGTTCCCGGTATTTGGGTAATGGCCACAATTCGTTATCGACCAACAGTTCGAGTTTATCAACGTGATAGCGGATCAGGTCAAAATAAGGGAAAACCTTTTCGCGATATGTGATGGCCTGTTTTTCAGCTTCTTCAACAGCGTTTGCGACTTTACGCGCTTCGGTCATTTTCTGAACCTGGCTTCTGATACCGGAAATATGCTCTGAAATCTCCCGGATTGTATCAAGCTGATTTTTTGATAATGCCGTATAGGTCTTGGAATCAAGGACTTCTTTCAAACCTTTTACATTCTCAATCAACTGATTCTGATACCTGATAGCTATAGGAACGATATGATTGATCGCTAAATCACCCATAACCCTCGATTCGATCTGAATTTTGCGGGTATAGTTTTCAAGCTTGATTTCATAACGGGCGCGAACTTCACGCTCAGTAAGCACATTATGGTCCTCAAAAAGTTTAATAGCTTCTTTTTTCAGAAGGCTTTTCAAAGCGTGCGGTGTATCCGGAATATTTGACAAGCCACGTTTTGCCGCTTCCTTCACCCAATCTTCACTGTAGCTGTTACCCTCGAATCTTATCCGTTTTGATTCCTTAACATATTTTTTAACTACCTGGAATATAGCATCTTCTTTTTTAACCTTGCCAGCTATAAGTTGATCAACTTCTTCCCTGAATTTCTTAAGTTGGTCAGCAACAATAATGTTGAGTGCAATCATTGGCTTGGCACAACTCGACGATGATCCAACGGCCCTGAACTCAAACTTGTTGCCTGTAAAGGCAAAAGGCGAAGTTCTGTTTCGGTCGGTATTATCGAGCAGAATTTCAGGAATTTTTGGAATATTGATATTATTACCATTACCCTCGGATTTCTTATAAACCGAATTCTTATCTAATTTTTCAATCTGATTCAGCGTTTCGGTCAATTGCGTACCAATAAATGCAGAAATAATCGCAGGAGGGGCTTCATGCGCACCCAGTCGCAGGTCGTTACCGGCAGAAGCAATATATGCCCTGAGAATATCAGCGTTTGTATCGAGCGCTTTTAAAATGGTTGCCAGAAAAACAAGGAACTGAAGGTTTTCCTCAGGCGTTTTTCCAGGTGAAAGAAGATTTTCTCCGGTATTGGTGCCCAACGACCAGTTGTTATGCTTTCCTGAGCCATTTACCCCTGCATAAGGCTTCTCGTGCAATAATACGGTATAGCCATGCCTTTTGCCGACTTTTTCAAGCAAATGCATCAGCAACTGGTTATGGTCAACTGCAACATTGACTTCTTCATAAACCGGGGCACATTCAAACTGGTTTGGAGCAACTTCGTTATGCCTTGTTCTCACCGGAATTCCCAGCCTGTGCGCTTCATATTCAAATTCGCGCATAAAATCAATCACTCTTTCCGGAATAATTCCAAAATAGTGGTCTGAAAGCTGCTGATCCTTGGCACTTGAGTGACCGAATAGTGTTCTGCCTGATAATACGAGATCAGGTCGGGCATTAAACAAAGCTGTATCCACTAAAAAGTATTCCTGTTCCCAACCCAGGGTTGCAAAAACCCTGGTCACATTCTTATCAAAATACTGACAAACGGCAGTTGCTTCACGGTCCAAAGCGCTTGAAGCCTTAAGAAGAGGCGTTTTATAATCGAGTGCTTCTCCGGTGTAAGAAACGAAAATGGTCGGAATACAGAGGGTCCTGTCCATAATAAATGCCGGCGAAGTTGGATCCCAGCCAGTATAACCGCGTGCTTCAAAGGTATTGCGGATACCACCACTCGGAAAACTTGAGGCATCAGGTTCCTGCTGAATCAATTCATTGGCATTGAAGGCTTCCATAGCCTTACCATTTCCGGATGGCGTAATAAAAGCATCGTGTTTCTCTGCTGTTGCACCGGTGAGGGGGTGAAACCAATGGGTGAAATGCGTTGCTCCTTTACTTAAAGCCCATGCTTTCATAGCCAAAGCAACCTGGTCGGAAATCCGACGATCTATCTTTTCACCAAGTTCTGCAGCTCTGGCAACAGAATCATAAGCTTCGCGCGAAAGGTATTCACGCATAACCTCCTGGTTGAATGTTAACTCGCCATAATAGTCAGAAATTCTGTCCGGGAATACGGGCATTTGTCTGCGCGGTCGCGACATAGCCATTTCAAGTGTCCTGAATCTGATGTTGCTCATTTTTTATTTGATTTTAGTATAACAAGGTATGGAAACAAACTTTACCTGGATTTGTTGGAAACTATGTGTTAATTAATCTTTAACTCTGCAATTTCTCCATCCGTGGGTGCACTCTTATTGACCAGCAATAGAAGTCCTGTAAAAGTAAAAATCCCGTTAACGACCAGTAATTCAAAGCCAAATTTATAGCCATTAAACAGATATTCAGAGTAAATGCTCAGTATATAACATAGAACCGGTGACAATAAGGCAACCAATGGGACCCATTTGTCATAGACCCTGAATTTTGTGAATAACCCGAATGTAAACAAGCCCAAAAGAGGACCATAGGTATATCCGGCAATGGTGAAAAGTTTATTAATAACGGACTGGTCGCTGATTGTCCTGAAAATAATAACAAGCATGGTCAGAAACACTGCAATGCCCAGGTGAACAATCATTCTGACCCTGGTTTTTTTCTTATCAGACATCGCGGTTTTCTGCCTGAGACCCAGAATATCGACGCTAAAAGCAGTGGTAAGTGCTGTAAGAGAGCCGTCAGCACTTGAATAAGCAGCAGCAACCAAACCAATCAGGAAAACAGTACCGGCCAATGCGCCGTGATGCTTTAAAGCAATCAAAGGAAAAAGGTCATCGGAACTAGCTGGTAACGATATACCAGTCTTTGAGGCATAAAGGTAAAGAGAAGCACCAAGGAACAGAAACAGGAGGTTCACCGGGACAAGAATCCAGCTTAAAAGATAGATGTTTTTCCTGGCATTTTTAAGTGTGCGGATGGTAAGGTTTTTCTGCATCATATCCTGATCAAGGCCAGTCATGACAATAGCAATGAAAGCTCCGCTGATAAACTGTTTTAAAAAGAAATTTTTATCGTTAACCTCCGTAAAAATAATTTTTGAATACTCGCTGGAAGTGACCTCTTTAATCAGTCCGCCAAGCCCCAGACCCAGATCTGTAGAAATAAAGTAAACTGAAACCGCAACTGCTGCAAGCATAAAAGTGGTCTGAAGAGTATCCGTCCATACTATTGTTTTTATACCTCCACGAAAGGTGTAAAGCAGAATCAGAATCATGAAAAGAGCCACATTTATTCCAAACGGGACGCCCCAATTGTCGAATACAAAAACCTGAAGTACATTAACCACCAGGTAAACACGGAAAGAAGAGCCGATACTGCGTGACAATAAAAAAAAGGAGGAGCCGGTTTTATAGGAATAAGGACCGAAGCGCTGTCCAAGATAGGTATAAATTGTTGTCAGGTTTCTGCTATAGTAAAGTGGTAAGAGCACTTCAGCAATTACAGCATAACCAACAAGATAGCCTATCACAATCATCAGGTAAGAAAATCCGGAGGATCCAACTTCACCCGGAATTGAAATAAAGGTGACGCCTGATAAAGAGGAGCCTACCATTCCATAAGCGACTGCTAACCAGGGCGATGATTTATTACCTGAAAAATAAGTTTCATTGTTTGATTTACGGCCGGTGATGGCGGCAATGATGAAAAGCAAGACAGAATAACAGATAAATACAGCAACGATCGATAATGGGTGCACGTTCAGTTTTTAGGTGGATGCAAATCTGCTAGTGAGGATGCAAAGGTAAACAAATCAGGAAAAACAAAATCGGTTAAATGAGGGTTCGCGCGCGCCAGCATGGGGTCACCAATTAATATCGTCTTCATTCCCAGTCTTTTACCAAATATCAAATCACTTAATGAATCGCCGGCCATGATCGATTTTCTGAACGAAATATCTTTGAACTCCCGTTTTGCTTTAAGACCCATTCCCACCGATGGTTTGCGTGAAAAATGATTTGCCGAAGCCAGAAATGGTGAACAATATATTTTATCGATCCTGCCACCGGCCTCTGTTACTGACTGTTGCATCAAACCGTGAATTTGTTCCAGTTCGGATTCAGTCATCAAACCTTTCCCGATTCCCTGCTGATTGGTAACGACTAGAATTCTGCTGAATTTTTCAGAAAAAATCCTCATAGCATCCAGCACACCATCTATAAAACGGAATTGGTTCCATGATTTCACATAGTCATCTGGCAGACGCTCATTGATAACGCCATCGCGATCAAGAAACAATGTCCAGGTATGATCAATCCTTAAATTCATTGAACTCGGTTTGGGCACGTAAATAATCGGATGGAACACCTATATCAAGAAAATAGTTGTTAAAAATATGTGCTTTATACTTTTCCCGCTCCAGCATCCTGGCAAACACATCCTTTTCCAACGAAAAATTGTCAGATAAGTTCAGGTTCCTGAAATACTTTGATCTGATCAGATAAGTTCCACCATTGATCAAACCAGGGAAAGAATCATCCGACTTCTCCCGAAAAGCAGTAATATGCATGTTCTCATCACATTCAACCAGCCCATATCGGGTTGCATCTTCAACCCGACGAAGGGCAATAGAAACCAAAGCAAGATTTTCGACATGTTTTTGAAAAAACTGGTCGAGATTGATCCTGAACATTGTATCACCATTTAGAATCAATGTATGTGGGGTAGTAACCTGACTAAATGCCAGTTTCACTGCACCGCCTGTTCCGAGTGGCTTCGGTTCAACAGAATAAACCAGTTCCAGATTTTTGTATTTATTACCGAAATAGTTTTCAACCGAAACGCTCAGGTAACCGGTTGCCAGTATTACTTTTCGGAACCCGAATTTGCTGATAAAATCGAATTGGTATTCAAGAAATGGTTTTCCATTCACCGGGGCCATTGCTTTGGGCAGATTCTGAACAGAATCACGTAAACGGGTACCCAGACCACCAGCCAGAATAATGATATCGGGAAAATCGATAAACATATTAACGTGGGAATAACTTTGCTTCGACCAACTCGCAGATGATATGCCCGATGGTTATGTGCGATTCCTGAATCCTGGGGGTATCCATTGAAGGGACATTCAGCAAAATATCTGACAGTACTTTCATCTTACCACCGGTTTCACCGGTAAAAGCAATGGTTTTCATTCCCACCGAAGCGGCTGTTTCCATCGCTTTCAGAATATTGGGTGAATTTCCGGAAGTTGAAAATGCAACCAATACATCGCCTTGAGAGCCTTTGGCTTTTACAAGCCTGGAATAAACTTCATCGTATGAATAATCATTTGCTACGGCTGTTAAATAGCTGGTATTCACATGCAAGGCTTCAGCATCGAGGGGATCCCTGTCGTAATAAAACCTTCCGGAAAATTCGGCGGCCAGGTGCTGGGCATCAGCGGCACTGCCGCCATTTCCGCAGAAAAGCACCTTTCCTTTATTCTGAAACGTTTGAATTATTAAATCGGTAGCTGCCGCAATATTCTTTATGAGATTATCATCGGCCAAAACCAAGGCTTTTACTGAGATGGAAGATTGTAAAATTTCTTTTATTCTGTGTTGCATCAAGAATACCATTTTGTGCAAAAGTAAGTAAAACCTGCTTTGCTGAGATGATCCGATATATGGATGATTAATTAAATGGTCCAGGTTGTGAGCCCAAATGAAGTAAAATCGTACCTTTTTGACTCGCCACCAAACTTCGATAGGGCATCAATCACCAATGATCTTGTTTCGCCCGGGCAGTAGAAAATCATAAACCCGCCACCACCGGCGCCGCTAATTTTCCCTCCGGAAGCACCATTCTTACGTGCGGTTTCATAAATTTCATCCAGTAACGGATTCGTGATTTCATCCGCCATTTGCTTTTTATTCTTCCATCCAAAATCGAGAATTTCACCGATGCTATCGAGTTCTCCCTTTAGAAGAGCCTCCTTCATCATAACAGCCTGAATTTTTAGCTGGTGCATCGCATCTATGGATTTCTGATTGTTATTCAGAACATTAGCAGATTGCATTTCGATGATTTTAGATGAAAGGCGACTGGTTTGGGTATAGAAAAGCACCAGGTTATGAGCAAGTTCATTCAGATAGATATCTTTGATTCTTAACGGATTGACAATTACCTTATCATTTACCGAAAATTCCATGAAATTAACCCCTCCGAATGTGGCTGCATACTGATCCTGCTTACCACCTGCCATTCCAAGGTCAATTCTTTCAATATCGTAGGCAAGTTTAGCAAGGTCATATTCGCCCATAGGCAATTTCAGCCATTCAGCAAAAGCACCAAGAATAGCAACCACTAATGTAGAAGAAGTTCCCAATCCTGAGCCGGCAGGTGCATCAACCCGGGTTGATAGTGTGAATGACAGCGGTTTTCTGCTAAAATCCTTCACCACCCTGTTATATACCCCAAGATGAAGGTTCAGAATACCATTGACAGGCAGGAATTCGGCTGATTCAAATTCTAAATACTCGTTTTTGTCGATGGAATGAAAAACAATTTTTCCATCATGCCGTGGAACGATGGTTGCATAAGCATACAGGCTGATTGTAGCGTTGAGAATAGCTCCGCCGTGAAGGTCGGAGTATGGGGCAACATCTGTCCCTCCTCCTGCCAATCCAAGACGCAAAGGAGCTTTACTTCTGATTATCATTTTGAGAATTTGCTATAACACAATTAACTTTTTGGACATTATTCCACTGTCGGAGTATATATTGACATAGTATATTCCGGAAGATTTGCCCTGCAAAGGTAATCGATATTCATCTTTCGACTGATCAAAAATAACAATCTCAACTAAAACACCTTGTAAACTATATAACTCCAATTTATTGATTACTACCTGACCTGTTTTCACAAAAAATTCATCTTTTGCCGGATTTGGGTATATCTGAATTCCATGGCTCCAATCAAAGTTATCAATGCTCAATTGGGATTTGTAAACCTGAACCAGATTGCAGATTGATGCTGTGCGGCACTTGTTTGTTGCAAAGAGACATACCTGATAGTCTCCTGCATTTTCATATTGAAATTCGGCATTTTCAAGAGTTGAGAAGAATCCATTTCCAAAATCCCAATAGAATTCCCAACCTCCAATGGTCTGATTTGTAAAAACAACATTCATATTTTCAATGGTAAAAGTAAAAGCAGGAATCAGTTCGTCACAAATTACAACTGAATCGCAGAATATACTGGTGCCACAGGAATTCTCAACCTGAAGACACACATTGTATGTTCCGGCTTCTATATAATAATAGGAAGGATTTTGTAACACTGATCCATAGCCATTTCCAAAATCCCATAACCATGAGGTTACTGAAGGATCATCATAATGAAACTGGCAATTTAAATCATTGGTTTCAAAACCGAATGAGTTTTCAGGTAAATAGCAGGTATCATAACGAATGGTCAGCGATGGCCTGATCATTTCATCCGGATGATCACTGGAAGCAAGAATCATACTGCGATAAATATACTCATCAACCAAACTCAATCTAAAACCGAAACTATTACCAGGATTTTCATACATATCTCTAACTAATATAGTTACATCAATATCCGGGTAGCTTTGATTACTCGTTTCAGATGCTGTAAGATAAACTACATTTTGATTTGTTACAGAAGGCTGATTATACCAATCTATGCCATATTCATACCATTCCCCCGTTATTCGTTCAAGTTTACATGCATTATCGCCACCATGTCCGACATG
>Ga0351945_1139_pt2 | contig 10411 bp, 6 predicted proteins | sample BONcelT113001F14_FD_205814 | JGI IMG/M metagenome (GOLD analysis project Ga0351945, IMG submission 205814) | Enriched cells from coal bed in the Powder River Basin, Montana, United States - BONCAT cells T11 rep3 HSBNCT.T11.300.1.F14 ... | reverse complement strand
CGCTCGATCGCGGGACAAATCGAGTATTGGGCGCAGTTGGGGCGGGCGATTGAACCGTTGTTGCAGGGAGCCCAGGCGCTGGCCTTGCGCCGGGGCGGTGAGGCCGCTCTCGGAATGCCTGGAATCGGTAAATTCGCGGGAAGGCCGGCGGCGGGTGGTCGAGCATCTGGACAACCAGCCGTTTCCCCATTACGAACCGGCGCCGGATGCTCCAGGGATGCTGGTTCGCATTGAGGCGGACGGGAAGCGTTCGGTGGGTCGCTTCGTCAACCGGCAGTTCCAGGAAGCCGATTGATGGACTGCGCACCGCTGGACGCCAGACCGGTGATCGTGGCCATCGCGGGACCCAACGGCGCGGGCGAGACGACTTCCTATCACGCCCACCTGCGCCGAGCCGGTCTACCGTTCATCAACGCCGACGTGCTGGCTCGCGAACTGGATCTCGAACCGTATGCCGCGGCCCGCATGGCGGATGTGCTGCGGCGTGAATTCGTCGTGCGAGGGTCGAGCTTTGTTTTCGAGACGGTGTTTTCCGACCCCGTGGGGGACAAACGGGCGTTTCTCCAAGAGGCAGCGGCCTCGGGCCACACCGTCGTGCTGTGCTACGTCGGCCTTTCCGGACCGGATACCTGTGAAGCTCGCGTCGCCATGCGAGTTTCGCAGGGTGGCCACGACGTGCCGACGGAAAAACTCTGCACCCGCCACCCGCGCACGATCAAGAATCTGCGGGCCGCCATCTGCGACCTGCCCCACGTCCTGATCTACACCAACGACGATTTACGCAGGCCGTACCGACTGGTTGCCGTGTTCGAGCAGGGACGCCTGCGGTCTTCGAAGTTGCGCGTTTGGCAGTCCGCGCATGGTTGGCCGAAGGCCTGCTCCCACCGTAGCCTGGGGCAACGCCCCAGGACTACGGTATCGTCCGGCCATTTTTGGCCGAAGGCCATACTCACATTGTCCGATGCGGGGCGGTGAATATGGCCTTCGGCCAAACAACGGATGTTCGTTTGTGTTCCTGGGGCGGTGCCCCAGGCTACGGTGAAAATGGCCTTCGGCCAGAATTAAGGGCCGAAAATGCGCAACTTCGAAGACTGCGGTCGCTGAACGAACCCGTGCCGGCGTGGCTCAAGCCGCTGTTCCCATAACAGGATACTCAGAGCCATCGCAGCACGTCGTCCGCAGCACGCCGTCCGGAAACCATATCGCCCTGGATGGCTGCGGTGTCCAAATTGTCGCCACAGAGCCAAAGCCCTTCACGTCTTCGTGGCATGCCTGGTGCGTAAAGGCCAGCCGTTGGCGCGGGAAACGCGCACTTCGTCACCCCCTCGCAGCCGAGTCTTGTGTATAATCGGTGGCCCAAATTGGCACGGCCCCTCTGGTCTCGGCGAATGGTGCAGGTTCCTGGAGGCGGCGGGTTCCCGATTTTCTGTCCAAGGAGCACTACGATGAAAACCGCTTGTCTCGTCTGGGCCTGGTGTTGCTTGTTCCTGGCCATGTCCGCTATGGCGGACGATTGGCCGCAATGGCGAGGCTACAATCGCGACGGTGTGTGGGCAGAGACGGGGATTCTTGAACGCTTCGCCGGGGACGTGGTTCCGCGGAAGTGGACGGTGCCGATCGCCGGCGGCTATAGCGGGCCCACGGTGGCCGATGGCCGGGTGTATGTGACGGATTACGTCGTCGGGCCGCCCCAGATCGAGCGCGTCCACTGCTTCGAATGGCAGACGGGCGAGAAGATCTGGTCCCATGCCTACGACTGTACATATGCCGGTTTCGGATACACGGCCGGTCCGCGAGCGTCCGTGCTGGTCGCGGACGGCAACGCGTACAGTCTGGGCGCGATGGGCCACTTGTTCTGCTTTGCCGCTACGGACGGCACCGTCTTGTGGAGCCGCGACATGCACCGCGAATACGAGATCCGCATGCCCAACTGGGGCATCGCCGCCGCGCCGCTGATCGAAGGCGACGTGCTGATCGTCCAGATCGGCGGAACCGACGCCTGTATCGTCGGCTTGGACAAACAGACTGGCGAGGAGCGTTGGAAAGCCTTGGCGGATGACGCTTCGTATTCCGCGCCGCTGGTCATCGACCAGGCGGGCCGGCGCGTGCTGGTGTGCTGGACAGGCAACCGGATCGCGGGGTTGGATCCGGCCAGCGGGCAATTGCTGTGGGATTACGACTTTCCGTGGGAAAAGTGGCCGATCGCAATTGCCACTCCGGTTTGGGACGGCCAGCGGCTACTGTTTTCCGACGCGCATCAAGGTACGCTGCTGTTGGAGCTGACGGCCGATCCGCTGGGCGTTGCGCGGCTCTGGCATCGGCGCAAGGAGCAACTGCCGAAAGACGAAGCCGCCCTGCACTGTTTGAATTCGACGCCGTACATCGACGGCGAGTATCTGTACGCGGCGGACAATCGAGGCGTCTTGCGCTGTCTGCGATTGGCCGACGGGCACCAGGTCTGGGAGGACAACTCGGCGGTTCCCGAAGATCGTTTTGCCACGATCCATCTGATCCGTCAAGGCGACCGCACGTGGCTGTTCAACGAACGCGGCGAGTTGATCGTGGGCAAGCTGACACCGGCGGGGTTTGAGGAGATCAGCCGGGCCAAGCTGCTGGATCCCACACTGGACCAGCTTCGCCAGCGGGGCGGCGTCACCTGGTCCCATCCCGCCTTTGCCTATCGCCATGTATTCGCCCGCAACGACAAGGAACTGGTCTGTGCCGACTTGACGGCTGTGCCGGATTGGGAGAACGAGCAGGTGATCGAGCGGAACAAGGAGCCGCCGCGGGCCACGAGCTGGCCGTATCCGGACCGCGCTCGAGCCCTGCAGGCGACTGGCACCGCGACGCCGTATTTGCAATCGCTCAACGGCGCGTGGCAATTCCATTGGGTGCCGACGCCCGACCAGCGACCGGCCGATTTCTACCAGCCGGACTACGACGTCAGCGGCTGGAAAACGATCCTCGTGCCTGGCAACTGGCAGTGTTACGGCTATGGCACGCCGTTGTACTCGAATATCACGTACCCGTTCCAGGTCGATCCGCCCCGCGTGATGGGCGAACCGCCGCGCCAGTACACGAATTTCACCGCCCGCAATCCGGTTGGCTCGTATCGCCGCACGTTCACCGTCCCGGACGCCTGGCAGGGTCGGCAAGTATTCCTGCAGTTCGACGGCGTGGATTCGGCGTTCTACCTGTGGATCAACGGCCGGCAAGTCGGCTACAGCCAGGACAGCCGCACACCGGCCTTGTTCCACGTCACGCCGTACCTGCAGGCCGGCGAGAACGTCGCGGCCGTCGAGGTGTACACGCACAGCGACGGCAGCTACCTCGAGGACCAGGACTTTTTTCGACTCAGCGGCATCTACCGCGACGTGACCTTGTGGTCCACCGCCGACTTGCACATCCGCGACTTCTTTGTGCATGCCGAACTGGACGAACCGTGCCGCGATGCGACGCTGCGGGTCGAGGTCGAAGTGCGAAACATGGCGGATCAGCCGCAGGGATTCTCGATCGGCGCAGAATTGTTGGACGCCGCGGGACGAACGGTCTTCGAGGACTTGACCGCGGACGGCCAGACTGCGGCGGACGGCCGGGTGACGGTCACGTTGAGCAAGCCCGTCGCGAATCCAGCCAAATGGTCGGCGGAACAGCCGAACCTGTATCGGTTGCTGTTGAGCCTGAAGGACGCCGCCGGTCAGGTCGTCGAGGTGACGACGTGCCACGTGGGCTTTCGCCGCGTCGAGATCAAGGATGGCTTGCTGCTGGTCAACGGCCAGCGGGTTTACCTCAAGGGCGTCAACCGTCACGAACACGAACCGGCCACGGGGCACACGGTGTCCGTCGAGTCGATGGTCCGCGACATCCACTTGATGAAACAGCTGAACATCAACGCCGTGCGGACCAGCCACTATCCGAACGATCCGCGATGGTATGATTTGTGCGATCGGTTGGGGCTGTATGTCATCGACGAAGCGAACATCGAGTCGCACGGGATGGGCTACGGCGACAAGTCGCTGGCCAAAGATCCGGCCTGGAAAGAAGCCCATTTGGACCGCACGCGGCGGATGGTCGAGCGGGACAAGAACCATCCCTCGATCATCATCTGGTCGCTGGGCAACGAAGCGGGCAACGGCGTCAACTTCTATGCCACTTACGACTGGACCAAGCAGCGGGATCCGTCGCGGCCGGTCCAGTACGAGCGGGCCGAGCGGGACGGCAACACGGACATCTACTGTCCGATGTACGCCACGATCGAGCACATGGTCGAGTATGCCAAACAGAATCCCGCGCGGCCGCTGATCCAGTGCGAATACGCGCACGCGATGGGCAACAGCGTCGGAAATCTGCAGGATTACTGGGACGCCATCGAAGCTTACCCGTCGCTGCAAGGCGGTTTTATCTGGGACTGGGTCGACCAGGCCCTGCTGGCCGACGTGCCCGAACCGCGCGACGGTTTCGTCCCGTGGCGCCGCCAGGAGAAATACTTTGCGTACGGCGGTGACTTTGGCGATCAGCCGAACGACGGCAACTTCTGCTGCAACGGCGTGATCCATCCCGACCGCACCTTGAATCCGCACGCTTGGGAAGTCAAGAAGGTGTACCAGCACGTCAAGGTACACGCCGAGGACTTGGCGGCGGGCAAGGTCCGCGTTCAGAACAAGTACTTCTTTACGAACTTGAACGAATTCGAGGCCCGCTGGGTACTGCGCCGCGACGGTCGCGAAGTGCATGCGGGTTCGCCGGGGCGGTTGGATATTCCGCCCCAGGCGAGCCAGACGGTGACGCTTGCGCTGCCCGAGCCGCCGCAGGGCAGCGGCGAGTACTTCCTGACCGTTTCGTTCGCGTTGCCCGAAGCTCGGCCTTGGGCGCCCGCCGGTCACGTGGTGGCTTGGGACCAATTCCTGATGCCCTGGAAGCAAGGCGAGTCGGCTGGTTTGAGCGGCGCGGGAGCGGCGCCCGAGTGGAAGAGTACGGACGAGCGGCTGCTGGTTACGGGCGAAGAGTTCGCCGCGGCCATCGACAGGGCGAGCGGCGAACTGGTGTCTTACCGAGCCGACGGCGCCGAACTGCTGGCCGCTCCACTAGCGCCCAGTTTCTGGAAAATGCCGAACGACAACCAGATGCGCAGCCGCTACATGCAGCAGACGCAGGTTTGGCGGACGGCGGCTGCACAGCGGAAGCTGGTTGGCCTGGAGACGGCGGACGTTGGCGACTTGTTTCAGGTGATCGCGCGCTATCGGTTGCCGGCGGTCGACGCCGGCTATCAGGTCATCTATCGTTTTGCCCGCGATGGCCGGATCGGCGTGGAAACGGTCTATGAACCAGGCGCGGGCAAGCCAACGCTCTTGCCGCGGTTCGGCGTCACGTGGGCCATGCCTCGCGACTATGATCGCATCGCCTGGTACGGCCGCGGTCCGCACGAAACGTATTGGGACCGTCAGAGTGGCGGCGAGATCGCGGTCTATGAAAGCGAGGTGGACGACATGGTGTTTCCCTATGTGCGTTCGCAGGACACGGGGAATCGCAGCGAGGTGCGTTGGATGACGCTGACGAACCGCGACGGGGCCGGAGTGCGGATCGAGGGCTCGCTGCCGCTGTGCGCCAGCGCGTGGCCGTTTACGATCGCCGACTTGGAAGCGGCGTCACACCCTTATGCCTTGCCGCGCCGCGATTTCAACACCGTGTTCGTCGACGAGCGTCTGCACGGCGTGGGTGGCGACAACAGCTGGGGCGCGCTAACGCACCCGCAATACACGTTGCCGGGAGATCGCCCGTACCGCCTGCGTTTCACGATCGTGCCCGTGCCGCCGACAAGCCGCCCGTAGGCCGCCAAGCTGGAGTTCACGCTTCAGCGTGCCGTGCGCTGGAGTTCACGCTTCAGCGTGCGCAACATGATGCACTCCTTCGGCGTTAAGTCAAGAAACACGGAAAAAAACGGGGTTTAGAAGAATTTCAATTGTCGGGGATCGTCAGGTAGCGGACGCGTATGACCGGCCTTCAGCGCCATCACAGCCCGTTGGACCTCGGGAAGCATCAGGTCGGCAGCCGAAATCACCATCGGCAGCCCCCGTTGCGGTTGTTCCGCGGGCAGGATCTTGCAGCCGACGAGGCGGTGGACGCTCATCGGGCTGATCTCCAGCCTGGTAGCGGCCTCCGCCTGCGTCAGCCAGCCCGAACGAGTCTTCAAAGTCGCGTTGTAGGCGCTGATTCCCGCCCGCTGTCGGTAATGTCGGACTTGCTCTGCTGTCCACGTTTCGCCGCGGGCGGTGCTGATCCCTTCGCGGTTCAGCACGGCTGCGATCGCGCCGTCGGTTTGAACCTTCCGCAAGGTGTCAAATATGGCTTTCAATTCACACGTGGACAACCGACCACTTCGGAGCGTGCGGCGAGCCCGCAACTGGGTATGATGGCCGCCGGACCACTGAATCAGCAAGATCGCCTCGTCGCGCTGCTCGTCCACGTCGGCCACGATCTCTTGGATCAACACCCGCACCAACTGCTGCTTCAGACTGTTCGACGCCCGCGGGTGATTCCACAATCGGCGAACGTCCTCGCCCCAGTGCGCCAGTTGCTCGAGTTGCGCAGGGCTGGGCAACACCGGCTGCCGTTCGTCGAACGTCTTCAGCCGCGACTCCTCTTCCGCCACGCATTTCAGAGCCGTCTCCCACTCGCGGCCCAATGCTTGACGCACGGCGGTGTAGGTCACATCGGTCTGCTTGTATTCGCGGGCCGCTCGGGCTTCCGCTTCGCGAGCCGCTTCGCTACGATCGACCAGAAGCTGCCGTTGTTGCTGGTACTGACCGGTCAGCCGTTCCGAGGCGCGACGAGCGGCTTGCTGTCCCGCCGGACCGATCACTTCCAGGAGTTCCTCGGCCAGCAAGGCTTCCAATGCCACGCCGGAAAAGCTGATGCACTTCGGGCCCCCACGCATCCGCTGCCGGTGGCCACCGCAGCAGGCATAGCGCACGCCGCTGGACGAATAGTGCGTTTGCAGACGATTGCCGCAGCGGCGGCAACGCAACAGGCCCGCCATCAGGCTGTCTCCGCGGCCCACCGCACCTTTGGTCAAGTCTCCGCAGAGGTTCGCGTTGGCTGCAATTTTTTCCATATTCCGTTCCCACGTCGTTTTGGGAATATACGCCTCGTGGTGGTCCTCCAGAAACACGTCCCAGTCTTCGCGGGGCACACGGCGATACTTCGTCTGCTTGTGCCCTTGCTCGTCCAGCGTGACGAACGCCTGGCGGCGGCCGCGGACATAGATGCCTGCGTACGCCGGGTGGCGAACCAGGGCCAGGATCTGGCCGTAGCTGGGGCTCACCCATTGCACGTCCCGCCAGTCGCGGCCCTTGGGAACGATTGGCAGTTGAAACTGTTCGGCTTCCAAATGCAAGTACAATTGTCGGACGCTGGGAAACCGGTCGAAGTCCTGAAGCACTTTTTCGATCGCCCGCTGCACACGGGGATCGGGATGCTTCTCACAGAGCGTCGCATGCCGACAGATGTAACCCGGCGGCAAGCCGTCGTATTGTTCGCCCCGCTCGGCTCTGTCTCGCAGGCATTGCTGCATCCGTTCCATGATCACCGACAACTCGAACTCGTTGAACGCTCCCTGGATGCCCAGCAGCATGCGGTCTTGCGCGTCGGCCGGATTGTACAAGCGGCGTTCGTCCGCCAGCAGCACGTCTTGAAAACGGCACAGCCGGACCAGTTGCGCCCAGTCTTGATTGTCACGCACCAAACGCGACAGTTCCCGCGCAGCGATGAGTCCTGCCTTGCGGGTGACGAGGGCCTCCAAGAGTCTCTGGAAATCGGCGCGCCCATGCTGGGAACTGCCGGTCTGTCCGGTATCGCCGTCCAGCAAGACGATCTGGGAATGCGGCCAACCGAGCGTGGCAACATGCTCGACCATGCCTTGTTGGCGTTGGTGCCCTTCCCGGTTCCTGCGGCATTGGCCAGGAGTGCTCTGTCGCAGATAGACGTAAGCGGTCCGTTCCAGATGGTGCGGTTTGATCAGAGGATTGGTCATCGGTTACCTGCTCTCCAAGGGGTGCGTGAAGGATCGAAAGTTCGCCAGTCGCCCGCACGTCGAACGCTTACTGACGACAGGCATCGGTTCGCTCTTGGTTCTTTCCGGATGTGTTCATGTGAACCTCACATGCATACGTGCTCATTATGGCCAAACTGTCGAACTGAACGCCTGAATAGTACAGCGCCAAGCCGACTGCTTGCGAGCGTGCTCGCTTCTCGCGACGAACCCGCGGCGGACCTCGCTGTCCCCGGATGGCCCGCGGCAAGCCAAGGGCCGAAGCGAGCTGCCGCTGGACGCGACCAGAGGCTCGCCGCTGGCAAGTTGCTGTCGGCGTCCGGCGTGGCTCTGGCCCGTCTGCCCGCTACGGCGCTGCCGCCACCGGACGGACGCGAGGCGTTGGCGACATTCAGCTTTCCGGCGTGGTCGAATCATCGTTCTCAGAGTCCAAGTCGGCGAAGACGACGGTTTCAAAATAGAGGGCCGTCAGCACGTCGAGTGCGTGCTGACGGACGGCGTCGGGTAGTTCTCGCCAAGCGAACCACGGATCGAACAAAGGCCGCTGGTCGAGAGGCAAACGGTTCATGGGCATCTCCTGACAAAGGACAAACGTCTTTGCTTCGAAGTTGCCCGGCATCTGCCCGGTTTACAAGTCGGCAGCCGAGTGAGTTTCTAGCCAGCGGACCAGTTCGAGCAGCGTTGACAGGTCCACCGCAGGCTGCAAGCCGCAGGTCATCTGGCCACAGAGATCGGCGTCCACCATCCACGAGGGAACCGCCTGGCGGATGCCTGGAGCTTGAAGATCCAAGTACTCCGTGTTCCGACAACCAAATCTGCGCATGACGGAGAAGTCATGCTTATTAAAGAACGGATGGAATGGGTACCAGACAGAAACCTTGCCCTGGTAACGGGCATCATTTCGTGTCGGCTTCAGCGTGCCGTGCGCTGGAGTTCACGCTTCAGCGTGCCGTGCGGGTTCTACCCGCCACACGCTGAAGCGTGAACTCCAACGGGCCCGGTTACGACGCGGCTGTCAACGCCTGGTCCAAATCGTCGCGCAGATCCTCAAAATCCTCCAGGCCCACGGACAGGCGGATCAGGCCGTCGCGGATACCGTGAGCCGCGCGGGCCACCGGGTCGTAGCTGGCGTGGGACATCGAAGCCGGCTGCTCGATCAGCGACTCGACCGCACCCAGACTGACCGCCAAGTGGAACAGCCTGGTGCTTTCCACGACGCGTTTGGTCGCGGCAAAATCGCCGTGGATTTCGAAGCTGAGCATCGCACCGAAACCACCGTCCATTTGGCGAGAGGCGATCTCATGCCCCGGATGGTCGGGCAGGCCGGGGTACAAGACGCGCTGCACGCGAGGGTGTTCGACCAGGAATTCGGCCAGTCGCTGAGCCGTGCGGCACTGTTCGCGGACCCGCAGTTCCAACGTCTTCAAGCCGCGTGCGACCAGATAGGATTCGAACGCGCCCAGCGTGGCTCCGGTGGCATTCTGAATAAAGTACAGACGGCGATACAACTCCTGGTCGGCAACCACCAGCGCGCCGCCTAAAATGTCGCTGTGCCCGCCCAGGTACTTCGTCGCCGAATGCATGACGATATCGGCTCCCAACTCCAGCGGCCGCGTCAGTACGGGCGTGGCAAAGGTGCTGTCGATCCCCAGCAGGACGCCGCGGCGGCGGGCGATTTCCGCACAGGCGGCGATATCGGTAATGGACATCTGCGGATTACCGGGACTCTCGATCCACAGCAGTTTCGTTTCCGGCCGCATCGTCGCTTCGAGCGCGGCCAAGTCCGACGAGGGCGCCAAGGTGACCCGAATACCGCCGCGGTCGACGATCTTGTGCAGCAGTCGGTACGTGCCGCCATAGATATCCGCCCCGGCGACGAGATGATCGCCCGCCTGCAACAGCATGGTGACAGCGTGAATCGCCGCCATGCCGGACGAAAAGGCCAAGGCGGCAGATCCGCCTTCGAGCGACGCCAAGGTACGTTCCAGATTCTTCCGCGTCGGATTGCCGCTGCGGCTGTAATCGAACTCGCCCCACACTCCGGCTCCCGGCTGGACGTATGTCGAAGCCAAGTGGATTGGCGGCACGACGGCCCCGGTTTGCGGATCGGGCTCGTTGCCCACATGAATCGCTCGCGTACGGAACTTCATCGCTGCCCTTTCTCGTGATTCGTGACGATTGGTGATATAGTAGGGGAATTCCGACACGGGGCAAGAGAGCGAACACGCGTTGAAGTCCCGCGGGCTTGGCCCTTTGTCATGGCGAGCGTGCCTCGCGGTCTGCCTACGAGGAGAAGAAAATGCTGCATCTCGAAGCCCCCGTACGTTTCGGGCGGTGGTTGCTGTTTACGATCTTCCTGTCCAT
>Ga0351945_1140_pt1 | contig 10495 bp, 8 predicted proteins | sample BONcelT113001F14_FD_205814 | JGI IMG/M metagenome (GOLD analysis project Ga0351945, IMG submission 205814) | Enriched cells from coal bed in the Powder River Basin, Montana, United States - BONCAT cells T11 rep3 HSBNCT.T11.300.1.F14 ... | reverse complement strand
GTTGCTCCGTCCTGCTGAAAGGAGACGACCTTGTACTGGTAGGTTTTCCCATTCAGCAGCTCGCTGTCGAATAAGCAGTAGCGGGAGCCGAACTGCAGGACATCCCCCAGGTATTCCGGATCAACGAGCTTGACCTGGCGGTAGGCATTCGGGCATTCCTCGCAGTCTTGATCGGGCGGGAGCACATCACGGCGAAGGACCCGGAATCCGGCCAGGTTTTCCAGGGGGCCGCCCCATTCTTCTTTGCCGGGTCGCGACCAGCAGACGAGGAAACGATTCCCTTTCTGCTCGACCTGGAGATCATTGATGGCTGCAGGAACCAGGGCCTCCGGCGCTACCAGGGGACCGCGTTTGCCGCAGGCGGTGAGGAGAAGGGCTATTCCGATCCAGAGACAATACTTTTTCATAGCGCAGGCACCTTCCGGGTTTGAGAAACAGGTTCTAGGTTCAACGTTCAATGTTCAATGTTCAATGTTCAGAAAACCTGGCAAGATCCAAAGGCGATGTACCATGGCTGATACAATGACGAAATATCATGCATCGACGAAATTATCCGCTGCAACGGAAACCTTGAACGTTGAACAGTTTTTTACTTTTCTTTTTTCAACCGCTCTATCTCCGCCTTTACTCTCACGAGGGCGGTGCCGCCGGTGGCGTTTCGGGCATTGACGCTCGCTTCAAGGGTAATGGCATCGTAGATGTCGGCACCGATCAGATCGGAAAAGGCCTGCCATTCGGCCCGGGTGAGCTCTTCCAGCCTTTTACCATGCTCGATGCAGTAGCGGACCGATTTCCCCACCACCTCATGGGCTTCCCGGAAGGGCATGCCGGTGCGCACCAGATAGTCGGCAACATCGGTGGCGTTGGAGAAGCCACGGGCAGCAGCCTCTAGCATGACGTCGGCCTTGATTTTCATCTCCCGAACCATGTCGGCAAAAATTTTCAGACTTCCCTTGACCGTGTCGATGGTGTCGAAGAGCGGTTCCTTGTCTTCCTGCATGTCCTTGTTGTAGGCCAGCGGGAGAGCCTTCATCACGGTGAGGAGTGCCATGAGGTTGCCGTAGACCCGGCCGGTCTTGCCCCGCACCAGTTCCGGAACGTCCGGGTTTTTCTTCTGCGGCATGATGGACGAGCCGGTGCAGAAGGAGTCGGAGAGCTCGATAAAGTCGAATTCGCTTGTCGACCAGAGTATCAGTTCTTCGGAGAAACGGGACAGGTGCATCATCAGGATCGAGGATGCGGAGATGAACTCCAGGGCGAAATCCCGGTCCGAAACGGAGTCAAGGGAGTTCCGGGTCGGAGCGGAGAATTCGAGCTCGCTCGCTACATATTCACGGTCAATGGGGAAGGTAGTCCCTGCCAGGGCGCCGGCACCGAGAGGGAGCACATTCAGGCGCTTCGCGCAATCCTCCATGCGCCCCCGATCGCGGCTGAACATCTCCACATAGGCCAGCATGTGGTGGGAAAAGAGGATCGGCTGGGCCACCTGCAAGTGGGTATAGCCGGGCATGATCGCACCAAGATTGGTTTCCGCCTGAAAGAGCAGCGCATCTTCCAGCAGGTCCAGGTAGCGAATCACCTCGACGATTTCTTCCCGCAGGTACAGGCGGATATCAACCGCCACCTGATCGTTGCGTGAGCGTCCGGTGTGGAGGCGCTTCCCTGCTTCACCAATCGCCGCCGACAGGCGGGCTTCGATGTTCATGTGGATGTCTTCCAGGGAAACGGAAAAATCAAAGTCCCCTGCTTCGATCCGGGCGAGGATCTCCTCCAGGCCGGAAATAATGTCATCTACCGAAAACAGGCGAATGGCGTCATGCCCCTGTCACCGTTCGCAATAGTAAAGTCCGACGCCACCACTTTCGCCGACCCGCACATGGAACATGGAGTACTGTATTTTTACGCCGTGCGAACCCTGGTGAAAATAGGCTCTGACCTGGTTGAAAGCGATCTCTCCAATGAGGCGGAAGGAAAGTTCTCTCTTTCCGAATAAATAGTTTACCTCTGGAGGTTCCGGAATTTACGAAAGAAACTTCATTGGTCGACAGGCATTTCCGCGACAACTGAATGCCCGCAAAGGGGGATGCCATACTGCCTGGCCTTTCCCGAAAACAACTACAGAACAGCCCTTTTTTGACTTTTAACACCTCGTGTGCTACAAAAGAAAACTTTCATCCTTACACGGCAGGCTCTGCCGGATCACTTATATCGGAGGGCGGTATGCACCATTTTCAGTACAAAGGAAACGAACTGTACGCTGAGGAAGTCGCGGTAAAGGATATCGTGGCATCGGTCGGCTCACCGGTTTACATCTATTCCCATGCGACCCTGGAACGTCACTACACGGCCATGGACGAGGCCTTCGCGCCAGTTCCCCATACCATCTGCTACTCCATGAAGGCAAATTCCAACCTGGCAGTACTGAAAACCTTCTTCAACCAGGGAGGCGGGGTCGATATTGTGTCGGGCGGTGAACTCTACCGCGCGATCACGGCCGGAGTCGACCCGAAAAAAGTCGTTTACTCCGGTGTGGGAAAAAAAGATGACGAAATCGAGTATGCCCTGAACACCGGCATTCTCCTCTTCAACGTGGAGTCCGAGGAAGAACTGGACCGCATCGACCGGGTCGCCGGGCGCCTTGGCAAGAAGGCCGGAATCGCCATCAGGGTAAACCCTGACGTGGACCCCGAGACCCACCCCTACATCACCACCGGCCTGAAAAAAGCCAAGTTCGGCATCAATATCGAGCGTTCCCTGGAACAGTACAAACGAGCTGCCAAGATGGCCAACCTGGATGTGATCGGCATCGATTGCCACATCGGCAGCCAGCTGACCAAGGTTTCGCCCTTCATCGACACCATCAAGAAGCTGAAACGTCTCATCGACGGTCTGAAGGAAGCCGGCATCACCCTCCAGTACTTCGACCTCGGAGGCGGTCTCGGCATTACCTACAGCGACGAAGCACCGCCGCTGCCCGCGGAATACGGCGAGGCCATCGTTGCGGAAACCAAAGATATGGGCCTTCACCTGCTGTTCGAGCCGGGACGTAACCTGGTGGGAAATGCCGGCATCATGGTTGCTCAATGCCTCTACACGAAAAAAGGCGATGAGAAGAACTTCGTGATCGTGGACGCCGCTATGAACGACCTGGCCCGACCATCCCTCTACGGCTCCTACCATGGAGTGCAGGCGGTACGCAAAGATCAGCAGGGCACCATTGTTGCCGACATCGTCGGCCCCATCTGCGAATCGGGTGATTTTCTCGCCAAGGATCGCGAAATGCCGGCCTTCAAGCAGGGAGACCTCGTCGCATTCATGTCCGCCGGAGCCTACGGTTTCACCATGAGCAGCAACTACAACAGCCGTCCCCGCGCTGCTGAAGTGATGGTAAAGGGTAATTCCTTTTTCGTTGTGCGCGAACGGGAAAAGGTCGAGGAGCTTATCCGGGGAGAGAAGATCCCCTCATTTCTCTGACGCCTCGCACTGTCCGACCATTTTGAATAGACCATCCACGAGGGGCACGGAAGAAACAGCCCCTGCGTTTTCAGGGAAATTTATTTTCCACTGAGGAAGGAGTACTGCATGTTCAAGGGGAGTATCGTCGCCATCGTCACCCCGTTTAAAAACGGTGAAATCGATGAGGAAAAGCTGAGAGAGCTGGTCGAATTTCAGATCGAGAGCGGCACGGACGGCATTGTCCCGTGCGGCACCACCGGCGAGGCATCCACCCTCGATTATCAGGAGCACGACCGGGTAGTCGAGATCGTCGTTCATCAGACAAAGAAGCGGGTCCCCGTTATTGCCGGGACCGGTTCCAACTCCACCAAGGAAGCCATTGCGATAACCGAACATGCCAAAAGAGTCGGCGCGGACGGTGCGCTTCTTATTACCCCTTACTACAATAAACCTTCCCAGGAAGGGCTCTATCGCCATTACAAAACAGTGGCCGAAGCCGTTGCCATTCCGCAGATTCTCTACAATGTTCCGGGTCGCACTGCGGTTAATATGCTTCCAGAGACAGTGGCAAGACTTGCGGAAATTTCCAACATTGTCGCGATCAAGGAGGCTACCGGCTCCCTGCAGCAGGCGTCGGAGATCATCGCCCTCTGCGGCGACAAGATCGACGTTATTTCAGGAGATGATTTCATTACCTTTCCGCTGATGGCCTGCGGCGGCGTGGGCGTTATCTCGGTTACCGCCAACATCATGCCGAAAGAGATCGCAGCCATGATCGACTCCTTTAATGCCGGAAACATGGAGGAGGCACTCCGCCTCCACCTGAAACTCCTGAAAATCAGCAACGCCATGTTCATCGAAACCAATCCGGTGCCGGTAAAGACGGCCCTCGGGCTCATGGGTATCTGCTCCGACGATGTACGTCTGCCGCTGGCCCCCATGTCCGAGGAAAACACCTCGAAACTTGCCGGCATCATGAAAGAATACGGTTTGATGTAATTTTTTGCTTGGGGCAGGCCACTGCAAGCGCGTGCCTGCCCGTTCCAAGGGTAACCACAGGATGTGGTCCCCAACATAAACACGAGGGATATCATGATTAAAGTAGCTGTCAGCGGAGCAGCCGGACGTATGGGAGGCCGTGTCATTACGGCAGTGAAGGAAGACCCGGAATTGCAATTATCCGGGGCACTGGAACGGCCCGGGCATCCTTATCTCGGCATGGATGCCGGGCTGATTGCCGGATGCGGCGCCCTGGATGTACCCATCATCGATAATCTTAACGAGCTGGTCAAGGGCTGCGATGTGCTCATCGACTTTTCCGCGCCAACGGTCTCGCTGAAAAACCTTGAGGTCTGCGGACTGAACAACAAGGCGATGGTGATTGGCTCCACCGGTTTCAGCCCCGAAGAACGCGCTTTGGCAGTGGAACTGGCCCGCACAGTTCCCGTGATGCTGGCGCCCAACATGTCGGTGGGTGTCAACGTGATGTTCAAGATCCTCAAGGATGTGGCAAAGATCCTTGGCGATGATTTCGATGTTGAGATCGTCGAAGCTCACCATAAAATGAAGAAGGACAGCCCTTCTGGCACAGCGGTCCGCATGGGTGAGGTTGTTGCGGAAGCCCTCGGACGGGACTACGGCAAAGTGGCAAATTTCCACCGTGAAGGTATCTGCGGCGAGCGGACCAGGGATGAAATCGGCATGCAGACTATTCGCGGTGGTGACATCGTCGGCGAGCACACTGCCTACTTCATCGGTATGGGTGAGCGGATCGAGATCACCCACCGGGCCCACACCCGGGATATGTTCTCCCACGGGGCGGCCCGTGCCGCAAAGTGGGTGGTGAATCAGGAACCGGGACTCTATGATATGCAGGACGTCCTCGGTCTGAGGTAAATTACCGCTGTTGGTGCAGGTACACTACACCCTCTGCCTGAGGGTCCAGTGTACCTGCACAGTAGAAATTCGACGCCAACCAGCAACGCTCATGCCGCTTCCGCGGCATTTCCTTTATTTCATGAAATCAACAGGAGGTTTACGTATGGCCCTTGTCAACGAACACTATCTGAAACTGAAAGCAGGATACCTCTTTCCCGAGATCGGTCGCCGGGTAAAGGCATTCACCGAAGCAAATCCCCAGGCCAAGGTAATTCGCCTCGGCATCGGCGACGTTACCTGCCCCCTTCCGCCTGCCATCATCAAGGCTTTCCAGGACGCCGTTGAGGAAATGGCAACCGAGAAGTCATTCATGGGCTACGGCCCGGAACAGGGTTACGAATTCCTGATCAACACCATCATCGAGAAATCCTACCAACCGCTCGGCGTCGAGCTGAAGGCCTCCGAGGTGTTCATCTCCGACGGCTCCAAGTGCGACTGCGCCAACATCCTGGATATTTTCGCCCTGGAAAACGTGGTGGCCATCGGCGATCCGGTTTACCCGGTCTATAACGACACCAACGTAATGATCGGCCGCACCGGCGAGGCAAACGAACAGGGCTACTACAAGGGGTTGGTCTACCTGCCGTGTACCGAAGCAAACGGGTTCAACCCGGCCTTTCCGGATCAGGAAGTGGACATTATCTACCTCTGCTTCCCCAACAATCCGACCGGAGCAGTGGCAACCAGGGAACAGCTGAAAGGCTGGGTGGACTACGCCCTGCAGCACAATGCGGTGATTTTCTTTGATGCTGCCTATGAGGCATTCATCACCGACCCGACCATCCCCCATTCCATCTATGAGATTGAAGGGGCGAAGAAGTGTGCCATCGAGTTCCGCTCCTTCTCCAAGACCGCCGGTTTCACCGGGGTGCGTTGTGCCCTGACCGTCGTTCCCGAAGAGCTCACCGCGCACACCGCCGCCGGCGAACCGATTCAGCTCAACAAGCTCTGGAACCGTCGCCAGTCGACAAAATTCAACGGTGTCTCCTACCCGGTTCAGAAGGCTGCCGCCGCGGTGTACTCCGACGAAGGATGGCCCCAGGTAAAAGAAATCATCGACTACTACATGGAAAATGCCCGGATCATCCGGACCGGTCTTGCCGAAGCGGGCATTACCGTCTATGGCGGCGTCAACGCTCCCTATATCTGGCTCAAAACACCGAACACCATGAGCTCCTGGGAATTTTTCGACAAGCTTCTGACCGAATGCAACGTGGTCGGTACCCCCGGCAGCGGGTTCGGGCCAAGCGGTGAAGGGTTCTTCCGGCTCTCCGCCTTCTGTAATCGCGACAACGTGATCGAGGCGGTGGAAAGAATCAAGCGAAATCTGAAATAGCGGAAAAAGTGGGCGGCCGAAAGGCCGCCTTCTTCATTTCGGGGAGGTGATGGTGTAACGGCAGCCGGAACACTAGGCACCGGGGGAAGCCGGTAGCATGCAGGCAGGCAACTATGCTATGATGCCCCTATCCGGAGCCAAACAAAACACCTTCAGGCTGGCAAACAGACCTGAACGTAACGAACGGAGTCACCATGAAAGTCCAGAAAACCTTTTCTCTCGCAAAAAAACTCCTCTTGATACCGGCCCTGCTGCTGACTTTTTCTGCCTGCGCCACAGCGCCGAAACCGCTGCCGAGCACCAAACCGGGAAAGCAGGTGGAAACCCTCCAGTCGGAGGTTTCCCTTTCAGTGCGTTCAGGCGAAAAACAGATCGGCGGACGGGGTTACCTGGTCTTCAAGCAGCCCGACCGTTTCCATCTGGCGGTGTTTTCGCCGTTCGGCTTTACCTTGATGGACCTGTTTGTTGCCGATGACCGGATCACCTGCATGATTCCCGCGAAACAGACCGCCTACCAGGGTCTCATCTCCGACATTCCGTCCGACAATGCCCTGAAGGGTTGGGGAATGATGCGTTGGATTGTGGAGCCCGCTCCGGCGATCGAAGGTAACCAAGCAACGTCACAGGAAGTTATCACTCCTGAGGGCAAGAAGGAAATTCTCTGCTATGACGATCGGGGGCTCCTGAGCAGTAAAACGAATGAAGAGGGCGACCGGGTCATCTACAAAGACTATCATGACCGGAACGGCGTTGCTTTTCCCTCTTCCATCGAAATCAGCAATGCCAAGGGGGATACGGTGCGGCTGATCTTTGACGAACCGGAGCTAAACCAGCCCGTGGACGATGCTGTCCTGACCCCTGCCCTGGAGGGCATTGACGTGCTGCCCCTCACCGCTTTCCGGGGGCTGTAACCGGCCATGGCACATCCTTTCTTCGGTGGTCTGACCACCCTCGTCCATAAAGGAACCCAACGACACCTGGAGTGGCTCTACCGGATCACGACACGGCGACCGCTCCTGGTGTTTTTCGTGGCGGTTTTTCTCCTGCTGCCTGCGTCCCTCTCGATCCTTTCGACACGCTTCGAAGCGGATATCTTCAAGCTCTTTCCGGCGGAAAAGGGGCCTCTCAAGCTCTTTCTCGACACCCTGGAATGGACCGGCGGCTCCCGCCAGGCGATCTTTCTCCTCGAAGGCAACCGGGAGGACCTCGTCCCCGAGGCCGACGCTTTTGCCGCGCGACTCAAGGCGGTCACGGTAGACGACAAACCCGCCTTCTCCCGCATCACCTATAGGGTTTTCGATGCGGCTGAGGCAGAAGCCTTTGCCCGTTTCATCGGCTATGCCGTCACCCAGCCACAGCTGTTTCTTGACCGGTCGCAAGCGGAATCATTCGCGAAGCGGCTGACCCCGGACGCGATTGAGCAATCCCTGCTGCGTACCCAGACAGAACTGGCAAGCCAGATGGGCATGGGCATGCGCGATCTTGCCGCTGCCGACCCCCTCTCGCTCCGGGACCTGGTGCTGCCCCGCCTGAAGGCAGCTGGTCAGGCGCTGAACCTCGACCCCGACTCCCCCTACTTTCTTTCCCGGGACGGCAGGGTCCTGATCATGATTGCCGAACCGGCGAAACCGGTGAACGACATGGACTTTGCCCGCAAACTCGTGGCGGGTATCAACGAGGCGCGCCGGGACGCGCGGGTCGCAATTTCCTGCACCGGCGCCCACCTCAGCGCCGTCATCGACGAATCGGTAATGAAGCGAAATATCATCGTCTGTATCATTTCATCCCTTTTCGTGGTCCTGGGGCTCTTCTACCTCACCTATCGCCGTTTTCTTCCGACCCTCCTCATCCCGCTGATCCTCCTCTACGGAATAACGATGGCACTGGGAGTCGCCGGGCTTTTCCTCCCCTCGATCCATATCATTTCCTTTGCCTTCACCGCGCTGATCATCGGCCTCGGCACCGATTACTCCATCCACCTCTACGACCGGTTCTATGCCGAGCGCAGCAACGGGACCAGCCCGCTGGAAGCGCTGCGTCGTGCGGTGACCAATACCGGACACGGCCTGTTCACCGCAGCCGTGACCACCGCCCTGCCCTTCCTGGCGCTGGTCATTTCCGATGTCCGGGCCCTGTCGGAACTGGGGCTCCTGGTGGGACTCGGTGTACTTTTCTCCCTCTATGCGACCTTCCTGTTTCTTCCCCCGTTGCTGGTCTATTCGGAGCGACGTTTTCCCGCAACCGTCTATAAACCGCTGCCCGGATTCGGACTCGGCCGGGTCTGGAGCTTCAGCCGTCGCCATCGCAAGGTGGTGATCCCTCTATCCTTACTTCTGGTGGCAGTTTCCCTGGCCGCCTCCTTTTTTCTCACCTTCGAAGGAGAGCTGAAAAATCTCCAGCCGCGAAGCTCCGAGGCGTTTCTGACCCAGGAAAAGCTGGAAAAGCACCTGAGTCTCAGCCCGAAACAGATGCTGGTCACCGTGGAAGGGAAAAACCTGGAACAGGTCATGGGGCGGGGAAGCCGCATCGCGGCGCTGGCGGAACGCTATCAGCGGAAAGGACAAATCGTCGCGTGGTCATCTCTCGACCGGGTGGTAAACAGCCCGGAAACGCAGCGGGAAATACTGGCTGACCTGGCAAAAAGCGCCGGATCGGAACGGTGGGAGCAGCAGGTGGCAGGGGCACTGGAAAGAAACGGCTTTGCCCTCGAGCCTTTCCAGCCCTTTCTGACTGGCCTGGCCAGGCTGAAAGACGCCGGACCAGCACCGGCTGACGAAGGGATAGAACATCTCAGCGAATCACCCCTGCGCGGTGTTGTGGACAGGCACCTGGTACAGGATGAAAACGGCTGGCATCTCCTTGTCTATCTCTACTACTCGGGCAAAGAATTCTCCCAGAAGGACTTCCTCAGAGATCTCGCTGTTCAGGACCCGGCCGCCCGGGCCACCAGCATCGACATGGTCAGCAGCCAGTTGGCGGAGTCGGTAAAACACAGCTTCCTATGGGGCTTTCTGCTCGGCGGGACACTGGTGCTCTGCCTCCTCCTGGCCCACTTCAACTCCCTATCCGGTATATTTGCCTCGCTCTTTCCGGTTCTGTCCGGGGTAGTGGTCATGACCGGCATGATGGCGATAACCGGCATGGGCCTTAATTTCATGAATGCCATGGTGCTCGTCACCATTCTCGGCATGGGCAGCGATTACGGGCTCCATATTGCCCACAGGGTCGGCGGTGCGCGGATCGACGGAGAGAAAACCGAGTACGTCCAGGCCGGCCGCGCCGTCCTCCTTTCAGCCCTGACAACCATCGCGGGTTTCGGCTCCCTGGCCTTTACCGACTACGGTGCCATGTCCTCCATCGGCTGGGCCACCAATTACGGTATCGGTGCAACAGTCCTGTTCGCCCTGGTCTTCCTGCCGGCGTTTCTGCCCCGCAAAACCGCCTGATACAGGACACGCAGAGCGAAGCATTCGGCATGGTTACGGAGAGGAACTACCTCTTCCAGATAAGCCGGTCAAGGGACCACTGACCTCCGCCGGTGACAACGAGGGCCAGGGCCATTCCGAGAAGAGCCAGGGTGAATTCGATGCCATGCCCCTTGCCTGAGGCGTTGAGAAAAAATCCGTTCACCCAGTGAATCTTATACATGGCCACCGCCATGGTCACCGCAATGCCGCAGGCGGAGAGTCGGGTAAAAGCACCACACAGGACGCCAAGCCCTCCGCCGAACTCGGCGATAATGGCCAGCAGCGTGAGCAGCGGAGG
>Ga0351945_1135_pt1 | contig 10782 bp, 11 predicted proteins | sample BONcelT113001F14_FD_205814 | JGI IMG/M metagenome (GOLD analysis project Ga0351945, IMG submission 205814) | Enriched cells from coal bed in the Powder River Basin, Montana, United States - BONCAT cells T11 rep3 HSBNCT.T11.300.1.F14 ... | reverse complement strand
ATTACCGGCAAAGAGCTGAATCTGTTGATCAGCGAAGAGGAAAAAACCGCAAGAGCGGAGCGGCTGAAGCAGCGGAAGCCACCGGTAGACAAAGGTTTTCTCGGGCTGTATTGCCGTCATGTCGGTCAGGCGGACAAAGGGGCCATTCTGGGCGGATAGGAGTAGTGAGTGATGAACACAATAGACAGGTTGCTCGATCCCATTTGGATTCCCAAAGTTATAAGGGTTCGTCAGTCGTTTGCCAGGCCGATTATTGCCGATGTCGTCGGCGAACTGCGTGGCAAACTGCAATCAAACAACGTGATGAGTAAAATCCGGCCCGGTCAGGTGGTGGCAATTACCGTCGGTAGCCGTGGCATTACCAATATGCCGCTGCTGACACGGACGTTGGTTGAGGAAATCAAAAGCAGGGGAGCCTCCGCCTTCATGGTGCCGGCGATGGGCAGTCACGGCGGAGCCACAGCCCAGGGACAACGGGAAATGATTATCGGTATGGGATTTACGGAAGAATATATCGGTGCGCCAATCAAATCGGATATGGATCCTGTCCAGGTCGGAACTTCCGGCAATGGATTTCCGGTTTATTTTGACAAAAACGCCTATAGTGCCGACTGGACGATTGTCGCCAATCGGATCAAGCCCCATGTAGCTTTTCGTGGTCCGGTCGAAAGCGGGTTGCAGAAAATGATTACCATCGGTCTGGGCAAACAGAAAGGCGCCGACATCTGCCATGAACTGGGGTTCGGCGAAATGGCCGTCAACGTCCCGGCCATGGCGAAAGTATCGCTGGAAAAAGCCAACATCCTTTGCGGCGTCGGCATCCTGGAAAATCCGTTCCATGAAACCTGCCAGATCGAAGTACTGACCAATCAGGAGATAGCAAAAAAGGAACCTGCCCTGCAGGAGCTGGCCAAGAAACTGTCCCAGCGGATCCACTTTGCCACTCTGGATGTCGTAATCATCGACGAGATTGGCAAGGACATCAGCGGAACCGGGTTTGACACCAATGTCATCGGCCGTTTTCATACCCCCTTTATCCAGAGCGGCGGAACCTTTGCCAAACGGTTTGCCGTGCTTGACGTCACCGACGTTTCCCATGGTAATTCCAACGGCTTGGGTATTGCCGATTTCACTACCAGACGGGCCTTTGAAAAAACATCTTTTGACAACACCTATCCCAACGCTTTGACCTCTACCGTGCCGCTCAGCGTAAAAATCCCCATGGTGCTGAAAAACGACAGGCAGGCTTTCCAGGCCTGCATCAAGACCTGCAATCGCCTCGACAAGGAAAATGTGACCCTGGTCAGGATGAAGAACACCAACGAACTGGAAGAACTGGAGATCTCGCAAAACTTGACCGACTACGCGGCAAAACACCCATACTTGGAGATTCTCAGCGACCCCTATGAAATCCTTTTCAATGAAAAGGGAGATTTATTCTAATTTGTGGAGAATGCGACGGGAGAGGGAGGGATGTCGCACCAGACAACAGGATAGATTATAAAATATAAGGAGGATTTGTATGAACTGGCAACGCAAAATGGGGCTCATAGTATTGGGGGCATTCCTGGCAGTTACGCTAACAGCCTGTGGCGGTGGCGCAAAAAAAGCAACGCCGGCAGCTTCGGCAAGCAAGTATCCGGAAAAACCGATTACCGTAACCCAAGGCTTTAAAGCCGGTGGCGGCAGTGATGCCCTGGCCCAGTTGACACAACCTTACCTGCAGAAAATTCTCGGCCAGAGTTTCGTCAACCAATATATTCCCGGCGCCACCGGCGCCATCGCCTGGACCCAGCTGGCCAAGCAGACCAAGAACGACGGTTACATAATCAGCATCACTAATACGCCGATGCTGCAAACAAACTATCTGATGAATGCAGACATCAAATATACCATCGAAGATCTGGAACCGATTGCAAATGTCGTGACCGATCCTGGTATTATAGTCGTAGCCAAAGACAGCCCGTTGAAAAACGTCAAAGACTTTATGGATGCTGTCAAAGCGAATCCTGGCAAAGTGACAGTCGGAAATTCCGGGATCGGTGGCGATGATTTTTTCACTACGCTAATTTTTGAAAAAGCTACAAAAACCAAAGTCGCGATGGTTCCGTTCGACGGAGATGGACCGTCATGGCAGGCAGCAATGGGCAAAAAAATTGACGTGAGCTTCAACAACTTAAGCATTACCTACCCGCAAATCAAAGCCGGAAATCTGCGTGCATTGGCACTCTTCGCTGACAAACGCGATCCTATGCTTCCCGACGTGCCAACATTGAAAGAGCTGGGATTTGATATCGTTTCCGGTTCTTCCCGCGGCTACAGCGCGCCCAAGGGAATTCCAGCCGAGGCTAAGGCCAAATTGATCAAGGCTTTCCAGGACATGGCGAAAGATCCGGCTTTCCAGAAGGCAGCCGCCGACCGGGCCCTGCCTCTGAATATGATCTATGGCGATGACTACGCGAAATATCTCAAAAAAGACGAAACTGCGTTCAGGCAAATCTGGATCGAAGTGAAAGACCAGTACAACAAAAAATAGGGGGAGGGGAAGGGTTTCCTTCCCCTATTTTCCCAACGGAGGATACACATGGGTAATTTGGCAAAAACCGGAATTGCAACCGGACTGGCGATCATTTTTGCCGTGGGTTTGTATCTGGATTCATCAAAGATGAGTTTTGAAGGCTATCTTTTGCCGCGACTGCTCTCGGCGGTGATCATACTGCTCGCGCTGGGGATGTTTCTTGAAGCCTGGCGGTGCCAGTGTCGGGCGACTGATTCGGAATGTGCGGTGGAAGCGCCGATTGACAAAACAAAAGCGTTCGTGTTCGTTGCAATGATCTGTGCTTATATTGTGGGAATCAACTGGTTGGGCTATTTTGTTGCCACACCTGCTTTTATCATTGGTGCGTTGCATTATCTGAAAGCGATGACCTGGAAGGGCACTTTGCTGCTGGCGGTGGGGTTTACTCTGTTCGTATATCTTCTGTTTGTTTCGTTCCTGCATTTGCCCATTCCGCTCGGGCCGATGGAATAGGAGGTTGAGACATGTTTGACGCAAATGTAATGGCTGGATTAATGAATGTACTCACCCCTTTCAATTTGCTTGCAGTAGTGGCGGGTACCGCGATGGGCCTTTTTGTCGGCGCCATGCCCGGACTTTCGGCGACCATGGCGATTGCCCTGTTGTTGCCGCTGACGTTCAATATGCCGCCGGCAACAGGTTTGAGCATGCTGGCCTCGCTTTATATGGGGGCCATGTATGGGGGTTCGATTTCAGCCATTCTGATCCGGACGCCGGGAACTCCGGCAGCCGCAGCGACAGTAATGGACGGGTTTCCCATGGCTGAGAAGGGCCAAGCAGGCAAAGCGCTCGGAGTTTCATTGACGGCATCTTTGTTCGGCGGAGTCTTTAGCAGCATCGTGCTGCTCACGGTTGCACCGGCTCTCGGTAAAGTGGCAGTTGAGTTTGGGCCGGTCGAACTTTTCGGCGTGGCAATTTTTGGGATGACTATTATCGGTTCCTTGTCCCAGGGTTCGGCGATCAAAGGTTTGCTGTCGGGTGCTATCGGACTGATGCTCGCCATGGTCGGCATGGGTCCGATTACGGGGTCGCCCAGATTTACTTTCGGCATGATTGAGTTATATTCCGGTGTTTCCTATATCGTGGCATTGATTGGTTTGTTCTCAATTCCTCAGGCGATACGGCTGGTGGAAAAGGAAGAAGTGGTAGGCAAGGCTATCACCAATTTTCGGGACAGGATGTTGCCGACGCTGTCAGAATTGAAGGGATTGATGCCCACAATTTTGCGTTCCAGCGTCATCGGTACCGTTACCGGCATAATTCCCGGTACGGGCGGCGATACCGCCTGTTGGTTCGGTTACAATGAAGCCAAACGATTCTCTAAGGATAAAGATAAATTTGGCACCGGAATTCCGGAAGGCGTAGCGGCATCAGAAGCTGCAAACAATGCCGTCGTCGGCGGCGCACTGATCCCGACCATCACTCTCGGTATTCCCGGTTCTTCCGCCACAGCCATTCTGATGGGGGGGTTGATGGTCCATGGGATCATGCCGGGGCCGACCCTGATGACCGAGCATGCCGGCATTACCTACACCCTCATCTGGGCAGTCATGTTTTCAAATGTGGCCATGTTCATCGAAGGTTTGTTCTTTACCCGGGCTGCTATCCATGTGACTAAAGTGAAAAACAAGGTATTGGCGCCGATAATCGTAATCCTTTGCGTCATTGGAGCTTTTGCAATCAATAACAGCATGTTTGATGTCGCGGTCATGTTTCTGTTCGGCATTATGGGTTACTTTATGGATAAGATCGGCATGCCGACGGCTCCGATGGTGGTTGGGCTTATCCTCGGCCAGATGCTGGACACCAGTCTTCATCAGTCATTGAAAATTGGCCACGGCAGTCTGATGATTTTCTATGACAACAGAATCTGTTTCTGGTTACTGGTGCTTTCAGGATTGTCCATCCTGCAGGCGACTCCGTTCTTTAGCCATTGCAAGAGACTTCTGCAAAAAAATCAACCGGAGTAGGCAAGGGATGAGATAACTTAGAGTGATGCTGGCTGAAGGAGGCTGGATTGATGTCGGAGCAAGAAATGGTCGGGCTGGCAGGCAGCAAAAGGGCCTTGATCCTGGATCCAAAGGACAACGTGGCAGTTGCGCTAGCCGACCTATCCAACGGCGATGAGTGCCAGGTGACGGAGGACAGCGGCGCCAGATATAATTTTCAGGTGACCGAGACCATTCCGTTCGGGCATAAATTTGCCCTTACAGAAATGAACGTGGACGATCCGATTTTCAAATACGGTGAGGAGATTGGCAGAATGAAGACAGCGCTGCCCAAAGGTGGCTGGATTCATGTCCATAACATGTACTGCGATCGGGGGCTGAAATGATGGGAGACAAGTTCCTAGGCTTCCGAAGGGAAAATGGGTCGGCTGGCGTGCGGAATCTTATTGCGATTATTCCTTCCGTTTTTTGTGCTGCAAAAGTGGCGCAGCGGATAGCCCAAAATGTTCCCGGTTCAGTTCATTTTAGCCATCCGGTCGGTTGCAGCCAGGTTGGTGATGACCTGGATATAACTGCCAAGACACTTATCGGTGTCGGGAGAAACCCCAATTTTGCCGGGGTTGTTGTAGTCGGACTCGGTTGCGAAAGATTTACTCCGTTGGAATTGGCCCAGGGCATCGCGCCGACAGGCAAGATGCTGGAAACTGTTGTTATTCAAGACGTCGGCGATTCCATCGGCGCTGCTGAGGTGGGAACGCGATATGCCCGGCAGATGCAGCAGATTGCCTCTGAACAAAAAAGAGAAGAGATGGACGTCGGCGAACTGATGATCGGCCTCAATTGCGGTGGATCGGACACGACTTCCGGGCTTGTCGCCAATCCTGCCCTGGGCCTGGCATCTGACAAACTGGTGGCACAGGGAGGATCTTCCATCCTTACCGAACTGACGGAATTAATCGGAACGGAGCACATTTTGGCCCGCCGGGCGATCAACGGTCAAGTTGCCCAGGATATACTGCGCGTAATCCATAACATGGAAGAGCGGTTAAAGCGGCAGACCCAGACATCGCGCAACGAAAAAAGAAAAAACCTGATTTCCACCGGCAACTACGACGGGGGGCTATCCAGCGTAGTAGAAAAATCACTGGGAGGGATGAAGAAATCGGGCAATGCCCAATTTGTGGAAGTGTTTGCCTATGGTGACGCGCCTACACAGAGAGGGCTGCTGCTTCTTGACGGTCCGGGACATGACGGAGAAGTGACTACAGGGCAGGTGGCAGCGGGGGCGCAGATTGTCTGCTTCCCGACCGGTCGTGGAACACCTTCTGGTTTTCCGGGCGTGCCCGTGATAAAAATTACTGGCAATCCGCGCACCTATGAGCGGATGAAAGAGAATATAGACATCAATGCCGGAACGGTCATCACCGGAGAAAAGTCGCTACAACAGGTTGGTGAAGAAATATACCAGGAAATATTAAAAGTTGCTTCAGGGAAGTTATCTAAAGCTGAAGTGCTGGGTCACGATGAACAGTTCTGCATCACCCGGATGCCTTAATAACTGGGACAGAGCGTATTCGCGCAGGGAAGTATTCTGAGCCGGGAACGGTACTGAATACTTCCCTGCGCGAATATCATTCATATCAGAAGTGCTGTTGCTTTTTCAAACGGAGAATTGGCCTTAAAGCATTTGAGAAGGGAATCACTGTTGGAGCGAGAACAATATATGTGATAGTAATTTTTTTGAAAGAGAAGCAGGCTCTCACAACCATCTCAGAACAATGAGGAGAGGGAATCCTTATTTCACCATGCTGAGCATCCTCTTTATGAATCCAGACGCTCAGGCTATACCCGCGTGGGGAGTTGTCAGAAAAAAAGGAGGAACGCAAAATGACCGAAGAGTATAAAGTTTCCGCAAAAGTTGGGGACGCCTATGAACAATTGAAGGCGAACATGGCGGTTCAAAAAGGGATCGAATATTTGGCAGAAGACCATAAGAACACCATCGCGGAACAGATTGCAATCAACGAAGTTCCCGCTCCGCCCTTCAAGGAAACTGAACGGGCCAGGTACTATTTGAAGTGTCTGCAGAAACTTGGCCTTTCGGAGGTCAAGGAGGACAGCGAGGGTAATGTCTTTGGCGTTTACAAGGGAACGGGACAGGGGCCGCGGGTTTTTGTCTCGGCACATCTTGACACGGTGTTTGCCGAAGGAACTTCGGTGGTCGTCCACGAAAAAGAAGGCCGGCTTTATGCGCCGGGAATTGCCGACAATGCACGGGGCCTGGCAGCTATTCTATCGGTAATCAGAGCTATGAAGGAAGCCGGAATAAAAACTGTCGGGGATATAATTTTTGGCGGTAATGTCGGAGAGGAAGGTTTGGGCGATTTGCGGGGGATCAAGGCGTTCTTCCGGGAAAATGATGATATTGACGGTTATATTACCGTGGATGGCGTCAAGGAACAAATCATAACTTATCTGGCAACTGGCAGCCGCCGCTACGAAATCAGTTATCGAGGCCCCGGCGGCCACAGCTGGAATGCCTTTGGCCTGCCGAGCTCCATTCATGCTTTGGGGCGGGCCATTGCCAAAATTGGTGACATGCACACGCCTGCCGAACCGAAGACTACGTTTACAGTGGGAGTGATAACCGGCGGGACCTCGGTCAATTCCATCGCTGCCGATGCAACGATGTTATTGGATCTCCGTTCGGCCAGCGAGGATGAACTGAAAAAAATGGAAACCGTTGTGATGGGTCTGTTGCAAGAGGCTGCGGATGAAGAGAATGCCCGGTGGGGAAGTACGGCGATAACGGTTGATATCAAGCTGGTCGGTGACCGCCCGGCGGGTCAGCAATCGTCGGCGTTGCCAATTGTGCAGGCGGCCTGGGCTGCATCCGAAGCTGTCGGGGTACCGCCTGAATTCGGTCAGGCCAGCAGTACCGACGCAAACTTGCCGATGAGTCTGGGAATACCGGCTATCCGGTTGTGCGGCGGCGGAGCGGAAGGGAATAATCATTCTCTGGATGAGTGGTATGATCCAACCAACGGTTACCGCGGCCCGCAAAAAGTGTTCATGACTTTACTGGGGTTGGTCGGGGTGGCGGGAGTCATTGAACCGTTGCTGCCAAAAAGAAAATAATCCCAAATTGCAGCCAAGAATGAAAGGGGGCTTTCAAGCTTGTCGGAATCCTTGAGAATTCGAAATGTTACCCAAACGGAAATGGAGCTTTTAATCGATTGGGCGGCAGGAGAAGGCTGGAATCCGGGGCTTTATGACGCCGACTGTTTTTTTGCGGCTGACCCCAGGGGCTTTTTTGTCGCTGAGTTGGCGGAGGCACCGGTTGGTTGCATTTCCGCCGTTGCTTATGGGACTGACTTCGGGTTCATCGGGTTCTATATTGTACGGCCGGAGTTTCGCGGTCGGGGTTATGGAATGAAGCTCTGGCAAGCTGGAATGGAATATTTGGCACCGCGAATTATTGGCCTGGATGGAGTGGTGGCACAACAGGACAATTATAAACAGTCAGGGTTTCGGTTGGCATACCGTAATATTCGTTACATGGCGAAAAATCTGAAACAGACCGGTCCTGCCGCTGCTGGATCGTCGTCAACGTTGATTGTGCCGCTTGAAAAAATCGCGTTCGACCTATTGATCGAATATGACAGGAACCTGTTCGCCTTTGGACGGGAAGCGTTCCTGAAGGAATGGATCCGACAGTCAAAGTCTGTAGCAGTGGCAATCTGCCGCGAAACAAAGTTGGTTGGCTATGGAGTGATCCGGGTTTGTCGGGAAGGCTATAAAATTGGTCCTTTGTTTGCGGATGAACCTGCAGGAGCAGAAACTCTATTTGCTGCATTGACTGAAAAGTTGCATGATGTTGCGGTATTTCTGGATGTGCCAGAGGTTAATCCGCATGCGTTGGCGCTTGCAACAAATTTTGGCATGGTTCCCGTGTTTGAAACGGTAAGGATGTATACGGGAGATCCGCCCAGTATACCGACGGAAAAAGTATATGGCGTGACCAGCTTTGAGCTGGGCTGAATGGATTAGTTAATGATGATTGTTGTCAGTGCCTGTCTTGCAGGCTTGAAATGCCGCTATGATGGAATGGAATATTCCTGTGTCGAGGTAAAAAAACTGGTGGCTTTGGGCAAGGCAATACCAGTCTGTCCGGAATTGCTGGGAGGACTGCCGGTTCCCCGGGCGCCTGCGGAAATTTGCAACGACAGGGTAATGACGGCCGATGGAAATGATGTAACCGTTCCGTTCCTTGAGGGTGCCGCAATCGCATTAAAGATTGCCTTGGCCGTCGGTTGCCGAAGTGCGATTCTAAAGGCTCGGTCCCCTTCGTGCGGCAGCGGCCGAATATATGACGGCAGTTTTTCCGGCCGGGTATTTCAAGGCGACGGAATCTTTGCCAAGATGCTAAAAGATGCCGGCATTATTGTTCAGACAGATGAAGAGGTAATATCGTGATATAAATGAATCCGGAGGTTGAACATTGAAGATCGGCGCTAGAGTGGTCAAGACAGGGATTGCTGTCAGCCTCACGATGTATTTGTGCAAATTGATGAGTTTGGAACCGGCATTTTTTGGTGCGGTATCGGCTGTGGTTAATATGCAGCCGTCAATTTTCCTGACTTTTAAGACGGCAAAAGATCAGATTTTGATCCACTTGATTGGCGTTGGAACGGGGCTACTGTTTGGGTTGCTGGCCGGAGGAACCCCTTTCGTCATGGGGATCGTCAGTGTTCTGCTCATTTTAGTCTATATAAAACTGGGTTTGAAAAATGGCATTTCCATGGGTATTGTTGCGGCCGTCTTTGTTATGGGTTCCAATCAGGAATTTTTTTTGTCTCATGCGATGAATCGGACCGGCGTAATATTCATCGGCTTGTTTTCGGCGATGCTGGTCAATCTGTTGTTATGGCCCCCCAGATATAATCGGCAGTTGAAAGAAAATCTCCAACAGGCGAATCAGGGAGCGGTGGCTTATTTTTGTCAAGCTGTTGTGGAATATGTCAAGCTGGAAAATGATGAGCCATCCCTTGATCCGGCGGAAAAAGACAGGGTACATGGATTGAACCGGGAGGTGCGGACGCTGATCAATTTGTCGGTGCGAGAAAGTGACATCCCCATGGCAGCAAACCTGAAACAAAGTCAATGGCTGAACCTGGCCGGAAGGCTGGCAAGCTATAATGAAGCACTGACTGAAAAGGCGGACCGGATTTATGATCTGTTGCCGGCACGGCTCACAAGGAGGCATGCTGCCGGTGATCCCCCCATCAGTGAAGAATTCCGGGCGATTTTGGCAATTCTGGGTAGCAGCGCAGAAACCATCAACCGAGTAAATGGGAAATTACGGTCCGTAGTGATTGAAGGCAGAGACGTAGAATCCGAAGTCATCAGTGAAGAATACTGGGAACGCCTGACGGTGGCGATTGAACAGTGGCAGATTAAACTGACCGGGAGTTACTATGTGCACGCCCTGATCGAAGCTGCTGTCACAGCGAATGAGATCAAGTGGGCAGCCCGCGAAGGAAAGCTGTTGCTGCAGGAGGCAAATAAAGAATTGGGTTGAGAGGGCTTCCTAGACAAGGCAGCAGCGAGTGAAATTACCGAAGTGACATTGAAAGGAAGGATCGATATTGACGGCTGATGAGCTAATCCAGTCTCTTCAAATGAAACCTCATATTGAAGGTGGATATTGCCGGGAATTGTTCAAAAGCCCGATTCAGACAGATGACCGACCGATAGCATCTTCGATCTACTATCTGCTGAAGTCAGGAGAGACGTCGAAGTTTCATCGGTTGAACTCAGATGAACTATGGTTTTATCATTGCGGGTCCACATTGCTGATTCACCAAATTGATGAGGATGGCAGGCTGATGACTGACCGGTTGGGACTGGCCGTGGACAGCGATGAGTGTCCACAGATACTGGTGCCGCGAAACCGTATTTTTGGCGCTGAAGTTGTTGAGCAGGATTCATATTGTTTGGTCAGCTGTGTAGTATCGCCAGGATTTCACTACCGTGATTTCAAGATGTTTTCAGGAGAGGAACTGGTCCGGCAGTTCCCGCAGCATGAGGAGGTGATTAGGCGGGTGAATGCCGATGGGAAAATCCGTAAAGCAAACGCTGGGAAAGAGTTAAAAGAGTAAAAAGCAACAGTGCAAAAAAATAACACTACGAAGTTCATAGAGAAGGAGGCAAAAACTATGAAAGATTTCAAAGAATTTATCATGAGAGGCAACG
>Ga0351945_1130_pt1 | contig 11001 bp, 14 predicted proteins | sample BONcelT113001F14_FD_205814 | JGI IMG/M metagenome (GOLD analysis project Ga0351945, IMG submission 205814) | Enriched cells from coal bed in the Powder River Basin, Montana, United States - BONCAT cells T11 rep3 HSBNCT.T11.300.1.F14 ... | reverse complement strand
AGAATCTTACTTCATCCGGCTTGTCTGCCATAAAATCGTCAGCCAATGCAGCAACTGTTTGCCCATTAGCCAAAATAATTTCTGGCGATATATCAGCCAGCGGGATAATAACAAACCCCCGCTCAATAATCCCAGGATGAGGCAATGTTAAACCCGGCGATAGCAAATTAATTTCATCATAAAGCAGCAAATCAATGTCGATAATTCTGGGGCCCCAGGGCTGGGTTCGAATCCGGCCCATAAGATTTTCAACCAACAGGCACTCTCTTAATAATTCATCTGGCGTCAGTTTAGTTTTCACTCTTGCCACCATGTTAAAAAAATCAGGCTGGTCAAAGACTCCAAAAGGTGCTGTTTCATAGATATTTGAAACAGCAATAATCTTAACAGCCGAACGAATTTCAAGCAAATGAAGAGCTTCTTCAAGATTTTTAAACCGATCTCCCATGTTGCTGCCCAAGCCAAGTATAATCATTTCTGCTCGCGCCGAATCTCAATCTGGACCCAATCCAACAAGCCCGGAAGAGGGACCGCCGGTTTTCGGACACGAACAATCACAGCTTTGAGAGCCTGATTCTCCAAAATACAGTCGGCAATTCTACCTGCAAGTTTTTCCAACAAGTTGTAGCGTTCGCTTTCCACAATCAGTTTAACTTTTGAGAACACTTCCACATAATCAAGGGCATCTGTCAGGCAGTCGGTCTGGCTTGCTCTCATGTTATCTGTAAATAGATCAAGATCAACTTCAAAGGCTTGCCCATATTGCTGTTCAAATTCTTCACAGCCATGATAGGCCAAAAATTTCATGTTATGCAATGTCAGCTTATCCACGAGAATATTGCCTCCAGTTTTTTATAGCATCAGCCATGGTTGCCATTCTTTTCAACATCTTCACGTCATGAACCCTTACGATTGACGCTCCGGACAATATCGACTGAACTATCGCGGCGCCTGTTCCCTCTGCCCGTTCAGAAACAGGCAGATCTAGAATCTCCCCGATAAAACGCTTGCGGGAAGCGCCGACCAAAATTGGACAACCCAAGGCATTAAGTTCTGATAACCGGCCCAGAACCTCTATGTTTTGGGCCGTATTCTTGCCAAAGCCAATTCCTGGATCAAGGATGAACTGTTCAAAAGCAATCCCTGAATTAAGACCGATTTCAATACTTCGGTTGAAATAATCGATCAGCTCAATCATGATGTCCCGTTTCGTTTCATTCGACGTCCGATTATGCATGACCACGACCGGTACATTATATTTTGCTGCCAACAAGGCCATTTCAGGGTCCTGTTGAAGGCCCCAGATATCATTTACCATGTGTGCGCCAAGTTCCAGTGCACTTTCAGCTACCTCGGACTTATAGGTATCCACCGAAACTGGTACGCTTGAAATCGTCAAAATCTTTTCCAATATAGGCAATAACCGTTCTTTTTCTTCTGAGGCTGAAATTTTTACGGATCCATAGGGGCGGGTCGACTCAGCTCCAATATCGATGATATCCGCCCCCTCTTCAATCATTGACATAGTTTTTCTGACTGCAGAATCAATGTCATTGTGATTTCCACCGTCAGAAAATGAATCCGGCGTCAAGTTCAATATTCCCATAATCAACGTCTTGCCGGGTTGTATCGTCCACTCTTTCCCCCTGACTCGAAAATGGCGTACCGACTGGGCACAGTCATTTTCCAGCACCTTTTCCACATTTTTTGCCAACTCGGGCAACCCCCAGGGTTGCTGTCGCAATTGCCCCAATGCCTGACGATATTGTTTGAGCGTCGCGCATATCAACACCGGGGTGTGCGTGACACTCAAATCTGCTGTTCCTCTGGTTACCGCCACCTCTGCGCCTTTGGCCAGAAAAGTTTGTTTCAGGAGATTAGCCGCCTTTGTTGGTATGCTTTCAAAATATATAACCCGAAACAAAGTCTTTGGCGCCATAATGGCGATTCCGGTCGGATCACAGCCCATCTCTTTCATTAGGGTAACAACTTCCTGTTCATTGGTGAAACTCTTTATACTGGCATTATAGTTCATCTTTCTCCTCCTGTTGCAGCTGGACTGTCGATATTGTATCATAGTTACAACCAACGTTTGAATCAATGTCGAGGAGGCGCCATATGAAACAACGATTATCGGCGGCAAAGTTTAACATCCCAATAGCTGAAATAAAGCGTGGTTATTATAGTGACAGCTATTTTGTCCGCACCAAATCCATCTTGGAAAAAGACAATCACAATCCCAGTGTCTTGATGCAGGTTTTTCAGCGCCAGCATGCTGTTTTATGCGGGATTGATCATGCTGTTGCTATTTTGCAGACCTGCGCCGATAATCCAGCTGGACTGAAAATCAGGGCGTTAAACGACGGTGACCGGGTTGAACCATGGGAAACAGTATTAACGATCGAAGGTCATCTGGCAAGCTTTGTCCACCTTGAAACGGTCTATCTTGGAGTACTGTCACGTCAAACCAAAATCGCGACGAATGTGGACAAGGTTGTGAAGGCTGCTGCCGGCAAACCGGTTTTGTTTTTTCCCTCCCGCTTTGACCATTACGCCGTTCAGTCTGAAGACGGCTACGCGGCAAAAATTGGCGGAGTTTTTGGCGTCTCAACCCCTGCAAATGCATCTTATTGGAATGGTCCGGCCCTCGGAACCATCCCGCATGCTTTGATCGCTGCATATTCCGGGAATACCCTGTCCGCCACCGAAGCTTTTGACCGATATATTGACCCTGCCGTGAACCGGGTCGCCCTGGTGGATTTTGAAAACGATTGTGTCCGCACAGCACTGGAAACAGCAAGAAAGTTTGGTTCCCGCCTTTATGGAGTCCGTCTTGATACGGCTGATACACTGGTGGATGTATCTGTCTTGCCGCACATGGGGTCTTTTAAACCAACCGGTGTCTGTTCCTGCCTGGTCCGGAATGTTCGCAGGGCTTTGGATGACGAAGGGTTCACCCATATAAAAATCATGGTTTCCGGTGGTTTTACTGCAGAAAAGATTCTCGCCTTTGAAGCGGAAAAAACTCCGGTTGATGTTTATGCGGTAGGAAGCAGTCTGTTTAATGACAATGTCAATTTCACCGCAGATATTGTATCTGTGGAAGGGTCTCCGTGTGCCAAAGTTGGTCGGCGTTATCTCGAGAATTCACGACTACAGGCTGTTGAATAACCGGTCGACGACCTTTCTTTCCATGTCCACCAGGATATATTCACAAGTTGATCCCCTGTAGCTGCCTTATTGGCGGCTACTTTTATTTTTCGATTGATCAAACAGTAAAACTACTGCTCAATTTTTGATTGTAATCCTCTTAATATTATCGTTCCAGTATTTCATTATATGGCTATTCCTCATTTCAAGAAAATTTCCTGCATTTTTGTCGAGTTTCGAAATAATCAATTAACTATTTAACCTTTATTTGCCGTTTTCAAATATCGCTATGCGCAATTGTATAGCTTCTGCCATATGTGAAAAGCTGATTTTTTTCTGGCCGTCCAAATCGGCAATAGTCTGTGAAACTTTGATAATTCGATCATAGGACCTGGCATTAAGTTTCATTTTTTCGAACGCCGACTGTAACAATAATTGCGCATCAGTGAGAATCTCACACTTTTCTTTAATTTGACGATGATTCATCTGAGCATTACAAAATATACCTGTGCCAACTAGCCTTAATGCTTGCCGTATTCGCGCCTGTCCGACCCGTCCCGAAATTTCCTCCGATGATTCAGTATGGCGATTCGATACCATCTCTTCGTACTTCAGCCGAGGCACGTTTATATGCAAGTCAATTCGGTCAAGCAAAGGTCCGGAAATCTTCCGCAGGTATCGTCTAATTTCCATTTCACTACAAGTGCACTGCTGTAAAGAATCCCCAAAATATCCACATGGACAGGGGTTTTTTGATATTACCAGCATGAACCTTGACGGATAGGTGTATGATGAACTGACCCGGGCAACTGTTACCTGCCCATCTTCGATCGGTTGTCGCAATACTTCAAGAACCGACCGGGAGAATTCCGGCAATTCATCCAAAAATAGTACTCCGTGATGAGCCAGGGTCACTTCGCCGGGACGCGCAAACCTACCACCGCCAGCCATTGCTGCCGCCGATACGGTATGATGAGGCGATCGGAAGGGCCTTTCCTTCATAAGTCCATTTAAAGGTCCCAATAGGCCGGCTACACTATATATTTTGCTTACCTCAACCGCTTCTTCGCGAGTCATCGGCGGCAAAATTGAAGGAATTCGTCGTGCAAGCATCGTTTTACCAGCCCCTGGAGGGCCTGTCATCATGATATTGTGGCCCCCTGCGGCGGCGATTTCCAGAGCTCGTTTTGCCGCAAACTGACCTTGCACATCTTTAAAATCATCTAACGGTTTGATCCCTGATGCTAAAACGCGTGCCTCAGGATTGTCAAGCCCACTACTGATTCCCTGGAGAATTCCGACTGTCAACTGGAGGCTGTCGACAGCAGCTATTTGAACCTCATCAACTGCGTTGCCCTCCGCCAGATTTTCAACAGGCATTATGATTTTCCCAATTCCCTCCTGGCGGCACATCACCGTCATCGGTAGCACTCCGGCTATGCCGCGCACTTTAGCATCAAGGGATAATTCTCCGACTAAAACAACCTGGCTTAAATCAGCTTTCCCCAATTGCCCGGATGCTGTCAATATCCCGATTGCAATTGGCAAATCCAACCCTGATCCATCTTTTTTCAAATCAGCCGGTGCCAGATTCACAGTAATCCGTTGATAAGGAAAATCAAAACCTGCGTTTCGGATTGCCGCTTTGACCCTTTCTTTCGACTCTCGGACTGCAGCATCCGGTAAGCCGACAATGTCCATTCCCGGAAGTCCATTGGCTATATCAACTTCGATAGTAAGTAGCACGCCATTCAGGCCGACAATTCCTGCGCCGAGCGTTTTCGCAAACATCACAATCCTCCTGTTAAAGGTCAAATGCGCTGACAATATGATTAATCTGCGGTTCCTGCGTTGGGTTATCGAAAATTTCAATTACATCAAACCGACAGGAATGATTATTAAGCCGATATTTTTGCAGGTAGCGCATTGCGGTATTAATGATTTGCCTCTGCTTGCGGAAATTGACTGCTTCTGCACCGGATCCGCAGCGCAAATTGCTGCGACTCTTAACTTCGCAAAATACCAGTACTCCAGATTTTTCGGCTATAATATCAATTTCTCCAGATTTTATCCGCCAATTCCTGTCAAGAATCCGATAACCCTGGGCGAATAAAAAGGCCGCCGCGAAGTCCTCCCCGCGGCGGCCTTTTTCAACACCGTTCATCCTGTTTTAGTTACTTTCATCGGTCAATGCCCTCCACGATTTGACTGGCGCAAAACTGCGACGATGAATGTCACAGGGTCCATACAACTGAAGTGCCTGCAAGTGTTTCTGTGTCGCATAACCTTTATGTTTTCCAAATCGATACTGGGGATATGGCAAATCCATTTCAGTCATAATCCGGTCACGAATCACTTTTGCAATAATCGAAGCTGCGGCAATACTCGCACTCAATCTGTCACCATGAATAATCGGAATGCAGGGAAACGCAATATCCGGCAAAGGCATTGCATCTGACAAAACCAAATCAACCGGCTGGTTCAGGTTGCCCAGCGCCATCATCATGGCGAGACGCGACGCCTGATAAATATTTAATCTATCTATCTCAACCGGCTCAATACGGCACCAGGCAACTGCAATCGCTTTTTCACAAACTTCAGAAAACAGAAATTCCCTTCGCCGTTCCGACAATAGTTTGGAATCATTCAGATAAGGAATTTCGATCTCCCGAGGCAAAACAACTGCAGCAGCCACAACTGGACCCGCCAAAGGTCCCCTGCCGGCTTCATCAGTCCCGGCAATCAATTCATAACCTTGATTCCGCCAATAACGATCGTATTCCCAAATGCCTTCTTCCGGCTTCGGTCCCGTATCGACAAATAGTTCCATCGATTGGTGTTTATTTTTCTCCCGGTGCTTCAAAAGATACCGGCCCCAGTCGGCCCTGACGAAAATCTGCCAATATCATCCGGGCCATGTTTTCAGTCTGAGCCACGCCTTCCCTTCCTAATAACCCTTGAGACAAGGCTGCCTGTTCAAGTAATTCTTCCAGGGACTGATATTCCGGTGAACGACCTTTCAGATAGCGTTGCTGGAATTTTCCGGGATAGCGCACTTCAAGTTGACGAATCAGTTCCATAACAGCTTCCCCCGACTCATACAGGGTTTCTTTGATCGCTCCGCAAATTCCTAGCAACAGCGCACTTTTTTGATCTGGCAGGCTAGGGGGTAAAATCCCCGGAGTGTCGAGCAAATCAACGTCTCCTTCAACCCGAATCCATTGCCGGCCCCTGGTAACACCCGGTTTGTCCCCCGTCTTCGTCGAGGCTGTTCGGACCACTCGGTTGATCAGTGATGATTTGCCAACATTGGGAATACCGATAATCATCAAGCGAACTGGCCGCGGACGAATCCCTTTTTTTATTAATTTATCCATCGCCGGTGCGCCGGCCTGTTTTGCTTTTTGTATCAACTGCCGAATGCCTTTGCCGTCAACAGCGCTGATCATCACTGCCTTTCGGCCCTGCGATTCAAAGTGCCGCACCCAGGCTTCCGTAACCGACAAATCAGCAAGATCAAATTTATTAAGGGCAATAACCGACGGACGCCCATCGATCAATTCTTGAAGAACAGGGTTGGCACTGCTGCGGGGTAATCGGGCATCCAAAACCTCTACCACCACATCCACGACCTTGAGATCGTCAGCAAGTATCCGCGCTGCTTTGGCCATGTGTCCCGGATACCATTGAATCGTCTTACTCATTTACACTGCTCCATACTATGGCAAGGTCTTGAACTGTGAAGGCGGCCAAAAAACAAGAATTGCCTTGCCTTTGACCATCTCGTCCGGAACAAAGCCGACTGCCCTTGACCGACTATCTTCAGAGTTATTGCGATTATCTCCCATTGCAAATACATGACCGGTCGGAACCTTTGTTGCCGGAAAATCGCCGCGGGTCATTTCCAAAACATATGGTTCCTTTAGCAATTCTGCATTACGGAATACCTGGCCCTGGCGAACCTCGATGATGTCCCCAGGAAGTCCGATCACGCGTTTTATAAAATCACGGCTCGGATCACGTGGATAACGAAATACAATAATCTCACCACGCGCCGGAATCCGGAAATAGTAAATGAATTTATTGACTACCAGACGTTCACTATGGACCAGGGTTGGTCTCATGGAAGGTCCTTCAACAAGATAAAGTTCAACAATAAAGTAACGGATAAACAGTGCCAGAACAACAGCAATGAGTATAGAAACGATCCAATCTTTGATTTCCTGACCCCAATTTATGGTTGACAAAAGAAACACGACCTCTCTGCAAATGAAGAAAAAGGGACTGCTTGCAGCCCCTTTTCATCCGTACTGATTTCTACCGTTTTTCTCTGATTCGGGCTGCTTTTCCTTTCAGATCCCGCAGATAAAACAACTTCGCACGACGAACCACGCCACGGCGAATGACTTCAATTTTTTCCACACGCGGAGAATGAACTGGAAAGGTTCTCTCAACTCCGATTCCATAAGAAATGCGGCGCACGGTGAACGTTTCGCGTGAACTTCCGCCACTCCGGCCAATAACCAGCCCCTCAAAAGCCTGAAGTCTCTCCCGGGTTCCCTCAACAACCTTGACTTGAACCCTGACGGTATCTCCAGGACGAAATGCCGGAATATCCGCACGCAATTGTTCTTGTTCCAGAATTCTGATAATATCCATAAATGATCCCCCTTCTTCGGATGTTCATGCCGGCATCAACCAGTCAGCGGACCATCCTGTATAAACATCAAAATTGTATCACAACTGAAATTTCAACACAAGATGAAATCAGCAATTAAACAGCAGAATCAATTACTTCTTTTGTCATTACCACAGCGCAGCAAGTCTAAAAATTTTCGATCGGCTGGCGATAATTCAGCAGACTCAAGCAAGTCCGGCCTTAGCTCATATGTCTTCTGAAGAGATTGTTGCCGCCGCCATCGATTGATTTCCGCATGATTGCCTGACAACAAGACGGTAGGAACTTCCAGTTCACGGAATTTTCGGGGCCTGGTATACTGGGGATATTCCAGAAGACCAGCAGCATATGAATCCAATGCTGCGGCATCTTCCGCTCCCAATACGCCCGGTAGTAGACGTACCACGGCATCGGTCACAACCATTGCCGGCAGTTCTCCGCCTGTTAGAACGTAGTCTCCCACAGACAGGGCTTCGTCACAGAGATACTCCCGTACCCGTTCGTCCACGCCTTCATAGTGACCACAAAGCAAAATCAAGTGCTCCAATTGACTCAACCGCAATGCATCAGACTGACAAAAACGCGGCGCTGCTGGACTCATTAATATAATCCGGGATCGTGGCGGCGGAAGTTCGGAAACGAGACTCTCCACACAACTAAAAAACGGCTCCGGTTTCATGACCATGCCGGATCCGCCACCGAACGGATAATCATCCACAATATGATGCTTGTCGGCAGCAAAATCGCGCGGATTCACAACTGATATCCTTGCCAGTCCGGCGCTTTGAGCTCGGCCAAGAATACTGCATGCCATCGGTCCGGAAAACATTTCGGGAAACAGGGATACGATATCAATCCGCATCTATTTTACCAATACTCCGGCACTTCAATAACCAACCTGCGTTCAGAAAGGTCAACCAATCTGATATACCGGTCAATTGCTGGAATCAACAATTCCTTGCTATCGTCGGTTTTTATCACGTATACATCATTGCAACCGGTTTTCAGCACATCCGTCAGTAAACCCAATTGGACTCCCGATTCATCAAAAGCAGCAAGTCCGATCAATTGGAAAATGTAATACTGTCCTTCCGGTAATACGACCAATGCATCTTCAGGCACAAACAATTTCTGCCGTTGAAATGGAAGCCAGCCTTCCGGCGTGTCAATTCCTTTAAATTTTGCAAACACCATGTTCTTTTGCACCCGGGCCGATTCCAACACTAATTTTGTTCCATCGACAAGAAACAAGCAATCTGTAGATTCAAATCGATGCGGAAAGTCCGTGAGAGGCTGTAATTTAACCTCTCCACGGACCCCATACGGCGAAGCTATCCTGGCCACAGCGATCATTTCTTTGTTCACTACGCCATAACTCACTCCCGAATCGTCAGAATTTTGCCGTCTTCCAGCAAAACCTCGCGATTCATTAATTTTTGCAGATCATCGCCCTCGCCAACCGTCACGAGTTGCTCCATCGTTCCCTGAACTATCTCTGCGCCGATTTGAAGCAATCCGGTTTCTTTGAGTTTTTCCTGCAGATGATTCTTGAGTTCGAGCCTTTTTTGCTTTTCTCCGTCTATCTGCTGCCGCAATGCAGTCAATCCCTGAACATCGGAACGGACCTGTTCCGTCATCAGTCGTTTTGCATGAAACTCAATCTGTTGAAGCTCCATGTCCACTTTTGTCATGGCTTCCTTGATTTCGGCAACAAGTTGCGCCTTAAGCACGTCGGTGACTTTCGATTTTATCGTCACAGGGCATTTAATCGTAATTGTACTCATCCGATAATCTCCACTATTACTCTAAGGTTATCCTTTGTTGCAGCAGCTTTTGTCACAGTGCGGATCGCTTTGGCTATGCGTCCTTGCTTGCCGATGACTTTTCCCATATCTTCCTGCGCCACAGTAACTTCATATATCAGCGTATCTTTCTCAATCCGTTCAGTCACACAGGCCTGGTCAGGATATTTAACAAGGGATTTTACCAGCAATTCTACGAGTTCTTTCATCGGCTTAGCCCTCCTTCCGGGCTTGTTGTTTCATTTCATCAATCTTTTTCAGGGTTCCCTGCTTTTGCAACAGGGCTTTCACTGTATCTGTAACCTGAGCACCTTTTGCCATCCATTCCAGAGCCTTTTCTTCGTCCATCTTTACAGTCGCCGGATCTGTTGTCGGATCATAATAACCAATCGACTCAATGAACCGACCATCACGGGGAGAACGAGAATCCGCCACCACAATACGGAAAAAAGAGTCCTTTTTGCCACCCATACGACGCAAACGAATTTTTACCGCCATATCTTTCACCTCCTTTACTGATTAAAAAACTCATGTGTGTATAAGAACATCCGCTTTTCTCAGTGCCCAAATGGCATCCTGAAAGAGGATAATTTTTGTCCGGTTTTTTGCATTCCCTGCATCCGCTTCATCATTTTACGGGCTTCAAGAAACTGCTTCAGCAAACGGTTAACATCCTGAACGCGGGTTCCACTGCCGTCGGCAATTCTTTTGCGACGACTGCCGTTGATGATCGATGGATCCCGTCGTTCTTTTTTTGTCATCGACTGAATAATCGCCTCAACCCGGTTCATGTCCTTTTCATCAACCTGCATCCCTTGCAGTTGTTTCATTTTGCCGCCCAAGCCCGGTATCATGCCCAGCAGCTGCTCAAATGAACCCATCTTGCGAATCGACTGCATCTGAGTCAGAAAGTCATCAAGAGTAAACTCATCTTTGCGCATTTTTTGCTGCAAAGCTATTGTTTTATCTTTGTCAAAAGTCTCCTGGGCTTTTTCGATCAAGCTGAGCATATCGCCCATACCAAGGATTCGGGAGGACATCCGGTCAGGATGGAACAGTTCCAGATTTTCCGTTTTTTCGCCGCTACCGACAAACTTTATTGGCTGCCCCGTCACGGCTCTGACCGATAATGCTGCACCACCACGGGCATCGCCGTCCATCTTGGTCAGGATAATTCCATCAATTCCGATATCACCATGAAAATTTTCTGCCACATTGACAGCATCCTGACCAGTCATTGCATCTACGACCAACAAAACTTCATGGGGTTTAATCAGATTTTTGATTTTTTTCAGTTCATCCATCATCTCGGTATCAACATGCAATCGGCCTGCCGTATCGACGATGACAACATCGCGCAACTGTGACAGT
>Ga0351945_1125_pt1 | contig 11134 bp, 5 predicted proteins | sample BONcelT113001F14_FD_205814 | JGI IMG/M metagenome (GOLD analysis project Ga0351945, IMG submission 205814) | Enriched cells from coal bed in the Powder River Basin, Montana, United States - BONCAT cells T11 rep3 HSBNCT.T11.300.1.F14 ... | reverse complement strand
TACCTGATCCACATCTTTGCGCAGGAGCTCTTTGTTTTCTTTGGTCCAGTACCCTTTGTCAAAGCTCCATGATTTGATATCATAGCGATCCAGTAAACGTTCGGCCAACTTTTTCACCATTTGACGATCTTGCTCATTATCGAGTATTTTGTAATCAACAATCAGGTTGTATTGATCGGTTGTAATAGCCAGTTTCTTTCCCAGTTCAACGTTGGGACGTGTTTTGCCCTTCTTTATCAGTTCGGTATATTCTTCAAAAATCGAAAACATTTTCTCTTCGTGGGGAATCGTTTCTCCTTTGATGATGCGCCTGTGCACCAGATCTATGTGCTTTCTCATCAATCCAAGATAATGTGTAATAGCAAGGCTTTCTGCTAAATCTACCGTATCTTCTTTGGGAAAATATTTGGTTGCAGTTTCTATTTTCTGAGCTAAAATGTTAGCTTTTTGCAGGTATTCAGTTGCTGCCTTTTTTATGCGTTTGTCTTTGTTTTTACCTCCTGAGGCGGATGCCCTGCCCAGTTCGCGCATAAGCCCTTTTACCTGAAAACGCCAATCGCCCAGTTTACGCCACCCTTTGATTTCACCATATTTTTCCACAAACTTTGAAACCCCGTCCATACATTTTCGGGCGCAGTCCCATAAAAGATTGTAATCAGTAGGAAAATGAACATTGCTCTCAACCACGTAACTGTCGGTTTTTAAGCGCAAGGCTGCCCCCTCTTTTTTTTTAAAAATATCGTGACCAAAGGCTATTATTACTTCATTCAGTTGCTGCACAGTTTCATCATCAAGCAAGGTAACGTTGTCGTAAATGTTCTGATACTCATAGGTTATGCGTTCAAAGGAGTGTTCCTTTTCTACTCCCATAATCTGACGTATCAAATGGTCGTAGTTTGCCAGATGGACCAGCCTTTCATAACTTGCCCCTATGCAGAGCCTTACCTGCGAGAGTACAAATATTTGCCACAAATCCATTCCTTGTCGCCCGGTCTTTTGCTTGCCTTTGCTAATAACACTTTCTAATATGCTGAATATCTTTTCATTATATTCAGGTATCACAAATATCTCTTTCAATGCAGCCAGCAGCTCATCCAGGCTGTCCTTACTTTTTAATGAGAATTTGGTGTCCTGAATTAATAATTGTCCAAGTTCAACTTGTTGCTCGAATCTTTTTCTCATTTGCGAACCTCCTTACATTTATTGGTGCTTTAATGCGAATCTTATTGAATTAACACCCTAAAGTTCAGGATTATATATGATCTACACAAGAAAAATAGTTAATGATTCAAATAAGTTATCAACAGTATATTGTTCACAATTAGTTAATTGAGGGTTTTCTTAGAGATACTAATTACCTGTTTGCGCTGCTGCTTAATAATCTGACAATAAATTTTTCAAACCCCACGAAAGAAGCCTGGTTAAAATAAACCAGGCTCTTATTTTATTGCAACTCTATTGGGTTGAGTGTTGTTATTGAACAGTGACTAATTTTACAAAGAAGCCTTCTAAACATTTAATCCTGACAAAATACACTCCAGCCGCAAAACCATCTACTGACACTGAAACAGCATTTGCTTTATTAAGTCCCTTTCTCTCAATTATTAGATTGCCGAGACTATTGAATAATGCAATTTCTTCAATATGCTGTCCTGCAGTTTTTATAGTAAATCTTTCAGAAGCTGGGTTAGGGAACAAGGAAAAACGGTCTGATCCCGGGTTATTTACAGAAGTACAAACCTCAACGAAAAGTGAATAAGCTGCCTGACCTGAACAATTGTTCCCATCTGTAAATGTGTAGATTATATCATGGGCTCCAGAGCCTGCTATAGCCGGATTAAATGTATTGTTTGTTACTCCAATTCCCGAGTATGTTCCTCCTTCAGGTATACCGCCTGTTAAAGCAACCGGAGACCCGTTTTCGCAAAGCGTATCGGGTACAAAAGCAGTCCAGCTAACTTCCGGAAGAGCATTTACGGATAAGATCAACGTATTCGATTCAACAGGATTCTCATTGGTGCAAAGCTCACTTGAAGTTAAAATGAGTGAAACCATATCTTCATTCTCAGGTAAATAAGTAAAATCAGGATTGTTGTCTCCGCTTTCTATTCCATTTACAAACCATTGATAGTCTGGTGTATCACCCCCATTAACCGTTGTTGCCACAATAGTAATATAAGTGCCAGCACAAACAAAATTGGCATCAGGTGTTATGGTAACACCTGGAGTAACTGTGGCATTTTCAGTAATTACTGCATTGCCTGTCATGAGCGTTGTGCCAGAATCGTTGGTTCCGGTAACAGTGTAAGTTCCTGAAAGTTGATTACCAAAACTTATGGCAGAACCGGAGCCTGCAATGGTAGGCGATTGTGCAACATCATTTTTAAAGAGAGTATAAGTAACTGTAAGTTCTGAACCTGTCAGCCCTACCTCACGACCATCACTACCTTCACAATAGGAACCACCACCGGTTACGGTATAAGCCAATGGGAAATCCGGGTTGTATAATTCTCTTCCTGTAAATGTGCCAAACGAAGTTAAGCCATTGGCAGTCAATTGGTGAAGCGAAGTATTGGCAACATCATATTGATCAACTGTTGGAGCAACCCGGTAGCAATACAAATTACTCTCTATTCCTGTTACATCGGCAGGAACATAATCAAATTGTGTGTTGCAGGCAAAGTCAGTAATTCCGGATGAACTGATATTCCAGTAGCGGTTCAGGTAACTGCCCGAGGCACCGGGATAGGCTGCATTAACAAGGTTAACGCCAGCATAGCCATCGGTAAAGGTTCCTGAAGCAAAATTCAGGGTTACCGGTGAATATTCAGCGGTTCCGGTATTGTCGCCGATAGGGAAGGTAAAACTACCGGGGTTAGTAAAAATCTTTCTTACTTCGCCTGAGCTATTGGCTACAATCATATTGCCGGCAGAAGGAGTGCCAGAAATTGTGGCAGAAGTGTCAAGTGTGAGGTTTTTATCCTCAAGGTGCAAAAAGCCGTTTAACAAACCCAAGCTACCGGTTACTGTAATGTCAGAGGCCATATTGAGTCCGGCTTCACTGCTATTAATAATTATCAGATTGTTGTAGGAGCCACCCGGTTCAAAGTTTTCATCCCAGGGATTGAAAATTGTTTGGTGAGAATTGCCAATATACTCAACTGTGCTGTTTAATCCAACCGCCAGGTTTCCAAGATAGGGAGCAGCAGGGAAAACATTACCACCTAATTTTAACAAGCCTTCATTTACAAATAAAGACTCCCAATCATCGCCGCTGCTTCCTCCCAGTAAATCACCACCAATCGTCACTACCCCATTATTTTCAATATATCCAAATCCCGGGCTGATAATCAAGTCGCCTGTAACTGTGAATGCACCCTCATTGGTGAAATTCGTGCCTTCACCGCTAAATGAATCAATACTTGAAAGATCCGCATCCCCATTCACGGTAATGCTGGCTTCATAGGTTTCCCAGTTTTCGTTAATAATTGTAATGCCTTTTTCAGGGTGAGGTACAATGTTACCATTGATGGTAATTGTTCCCCCTTCCGAGTTATAAATTAAAATTTTTGAACCAAATGTTACATTATTATGGTATTGCAGGTTGCCATTGATTGTAAGATCGCAATCAAACAAAGGCTGAATGCCATAATCTCTGACATTAAAATTGATGTTTGAAACACCGGTGCCTCGCACACGGGTATAGAAATTATTGAATAAAATGAGGTTGCCTGTACCGCTGTTATGAATGCCATCGTTCTTGTAGGTAGGATTCCCGGATGATCTGAAAATCGTCAGATCAAAATCACCATTGTCAAAAATGGCGCCGGCTTCAATGGTTATATCATGCACCGATCTGCCTGCCACATCGAGGGTTACTGTATGCCCGATTTTAATGATGATGTTGTTGCCATTGGCGGGTACATTGCCTCCTACCCAGGTTGAGCCATCATTGTAATTACCTGATTGTGCCGAAGTGCTTGTTTGTGCAATTACAACACCTTGCAAGCCCCCGAACAACAGGAAGCCTGCAAATAGGAATTGAAGTACCGCTATTTTCATTTCGTTGATTTAAATTAATTATTTAACTTTCGCAAGCTCATTTTACCCTGCTTGCAGTAGGGCTGTGTAATTTGCTAGTTTTTTAATTGTTTGATTATCAGATATTAGCTTTTCCATTAACATTTCAGTGTCAATTTCGATCAGCTCGGCTAATTCAGCCAGCACGTCTAAGATTAATTGCCACAGTCTTTCTGCCAGAGTAAGTTGTATTGTTTCGGCGTTTGCGCTTCGGAACATTTCACCCAGCGATTCGTAATCAATAAACCGTTTAGCAACCGAAAGCAAGTTATATTGTAGCATACAAATAGTTGTGCTTGCTATTTGGGCATCAAAATCCTGCGACTGGCATTTACCAAGCCCCAGATACTGCTTGCTTTCTTTGAAGAAAACTTCAACAGACCATCGGATGGAGTAGATTTTGTAGGCCTGCTCAAAGCCCAATTCCTGGTTTGTGGTTAACAATACATTCCATTTGCCTTTACGGGAAGTTTTACAGAAGAATAGCTTTACCTGTATGCCATTAAAGTCAACCATGGCTTCACTGTAGAAACACTTTAATTGCTTTGAGCGTTTCAATTTTTTTTGTTTGCGCAAGCAATCAATGATTTCTTTGGATGTAAGCTTCTTTGCGCTAAACAAATACCTCGTTTTTCCCATTTTAGCCATACCAAGCAGATGACAACCGAATCTGCGTGAGGTAACGAACTTAACAAGTGCATAGCAAGTAAACCAACTATCAACCAACATGTAATCAAACCGAAGTCCTTGTCCAATGGCAGTGCGCACCATCTCTATCATATTGTCGATTTTGGTCGTAAAATACTCCTGCTTCCGCATGCTACCCGGCGAACTTTTGTCACGGCGTTTTGAATAGCGGGCTTTTAGTTGTTTTGTTGAAAGCCCATAAGGTCTTTTCTTGTTTTTCCCCTCTTCACCATGTAATGAAAAGTCCATTGCAAAAAAGCTTTTCCCATCGTGATAGCCCAAAAACAGACCCTTGAATGCCAATACGCTTTTCTGGGTTACATGAGAAAACACCTTGCCTATCAGCTCCATGCGTCTTCCCGTTTTTGGCAGGTCAGTATCATCAACTATCAGGCAGCTTGGCAACTCTTCGCTACTTTCTTTATTCTTGTCAGTTGTCTTGCCAATAAGTTGCATGGTTAGTTTATAAGATATCTTACGCCAGGGTATATTATAATCGTTCAGCAAACGGTAAAAGACATCCTTGCCACACCTAAAAGCCGGATAAAGGTTTGATTGCCCATAATGCCAGGCATCTTTTACTTCAAAAAAAGGAAACATCACAACCAACAATAACTTGTTGATGTTTTTATGCTTGTTGTTGCATTTGCTAGCTACGCCCAAATGCTTTTCTGATAATGTCAAAGAACTTAAAATCGTAAGAACGGTATAAATTGCTTTTTCACTTGAAGTAAAAAAGTCTTTTACCTCTGAAACGATTGTTGTACTTTTGTTTGGCAGCATAGTTTATTTTGTTTGTTTGGCAAAACAAAGTTATTGATATTCAATAACATAACAAAATAATTATGCTGCTTTTTGTCTCATTTCCAATTATTTATTCAACTTGCGAAAGTTGAATTAATTATTAAACAAAATTCGTGACTGAGAAGACATTTATATCATTTAACATTGAGCCCACTCCGAGAAGTTACCTTTAGGGGATTTAGGGGCGTATTGACTTTTCGGAGCAGACTCAACATTGTTTGATCAATTGTGCATGGAGAATTATTGCTTTATCATTTTGTGCGTAATAATACTACCATCACGCATGATCAACCGGAAAAAGTAAACTCCATCAGACAAAGATCTTGTATCAAAGTATTTCTGATTGGAAGCTGGCAAATCTAAAACCACCTGACCCATAGTGCTTGTCACATACAGTTTGACCGGCGCCACAACGGTATGTAATTGAATGTAGTCATTAAACGGATTAGGAGAAATGATGCTACCAACAGATAATTGCTCATTAATATTAACAGTAAGCGTTGAGAAAGTTTTGTCACTTCCGAAATATACACCACCCGAATTTGTTGCAACTACGCGAAAGTGATAAGTTTCATCAGGCAACAGATTATCAATTGAAGCGGAAACCAGAATTGGAATATCACCCGAAAATTCGTAAGGCACTGCATTTACCGTTGATCCGTAATTAGTTGTTAAACCATATTCAAACATTACAGTGCATAATGACCCATTTGGATTTACAGAACCATATAGAGTTGCACTTTGGGAAGTAATATCATCAGCGAATAAAGTTGTACTGGATGCACTTGCTGCTTCCAGGTTTAGTACATAATAACCGGTTTTCATAGTACCTGCAAACAACCCGTGGTTTAGTACATTGATGCCGTTAATTCGTGGTCGGGACATAAAATGGCCCTGGCTTATGTTTTCCCATGTTGCTCCGTCATTGCTTGACTTAACAACGTGATCGGGGAAAGAATAGACATATAAATAGGATTCATCGGCATCAAACATGTTATTTGAATCATCCATGATATTGATCCATGTGGTACCATTATCCGAGGAAATGAATAATGGGAACTTCTGATTGTTAGGCTCATATGTTGATAAATAAATTTTAGTGCCGTTTGATGTTAGCTTCCTGACTTTCGCTCCGGCATTAACGTGCTCCCATGTTTCACCATTATCTAATGAGCGCCATACTCCTCTTGGGGTTGTGTAATCAACACCGATAAATAGTACGCCATTGTGGTCGAGAAATTCCCAGCTAAAATAAACAGCATCTCCCAATCCTACGTATGCCCATGTTTCTCCTTCGTCCGTTGACCGATATATTCCACCTCCGGGATTACCTACTCGATTTGCAAATAAAGTCGTTTCAGTTGCATAAATCTTCCAATACGCAATGTTATCACCTTCTGTTTTCTTTACCCAGGTATTGCCATTGTCAACAGATTTATAAATTCCGTCATATTTGGTTGCAAAAAGATTGCCGTTTAATTCTGCCATCCAGGTAATATCAGAGTCTGGTATAACTTGCCATGTGTCACCAAAATCTGTAGTGAAATGATATGTGTCAAAATTTGTACCTGACAAGCCATAAATAAGATTGTTTGACTTTCTCAACAAATTAAAACCTTCATATATTTTAGTCCAGCTCTGGCCAAAATCGTTTGTTTTAAATAGTCTTGCTCCTGCGGTTGCATAAACATAATTATCGCAGGCAACAATTTGTGAAGGCTCAACCGGCCAGGCAACAAGCCCTGTGTTATCTGTCGCTTGAGCAGTGTTGAAATTATCATGTGTAACATATATTCCATCAATACCTGAAAAAATATTCGATCCTTCTTTAGTGGTTTTTGTGCTGCTTTGCTCTAGAATTGAATAAATAACATTATCGGGAAAATTATTTGTAATGTCAACCCAGCTTGTACCATCAAGCGAACGCCAGTATTTATGGCCATACCCCTTTGCAATGACTAAATCCCCTGATTTCATAAGTTTTTCACAGCCGAATTCTTCATCAGACAATGCTGGCGTCCATGATAGACCGTTATCGGTTGATTTGTAAACTCCCAGCCAGGTTGCCAGCAAAATATCTGTGCCGGCAAAAAGGGCTTGCACTGGCCCTATGTAATACTGAGGAAAATCAGGATTAATCAGCCCTGCAGTGATGTGCTCCCAGGTCTCACCAAGGTCGCCCGACCGATAAAGGGCGGTTTCAGCATTGACTGAACCCAGAAAGAGGATGTCTCCATTAAATGATAATTTTCCTATGTCATAAGATGGTGTATTGTTAATGATCGGTGAATGCTTTTGCACCCAGGTCTCCCCATTGTTTTGTGAACGATAGACCTTGTTATCGGTACCGGAATAAATGAACAATGTTGCCTCATTTACACATAGCCTATTTGCAGCATTATGCATTAAAGCCCAGGTATTTCCTGAATTCTCGCTTCTGAAAAGACCGGTTGACGCCCTAACAAATAAGAAATTTTCGTTAGCTCCAAATTCTGAAAGTGATACATTAAACGGAAGGAAACTCATGTCAATTTCCTGCCAGGTTTGGGCATTGTCATTCGATTTGAAAAGCTTGGAATTCGACATCGAAAAGATCTCGCCTTTATGTTCGACCATGTCTTTTATGTAGCCTCCATTTGGACCGTTTGTCCATTGGTTTTGAGCTGATAATGAAATCGAAAGCTGCATCAGAAAAATACTGAAAGCTAAAATACGCACTTGAAAATTTCTCATTGTTAAACTCTTCATTGTTTGTTGGTTTTAAACTTGGGTAAAGTTACCGCAGGAACCTCTTCCTGTTGGCTTGATTATTTCTTTGTAAAGGTTTCTCTCCTTAAATCAATGGTGTTGAACAAAGTGAAAAACATAAATGAATCACTTTTGCCAGGCGCATTGGTACAGGCAGTATGGTTTATTCCGGCGAAAGGGAATGCAAGGCGGCCTTTCCACAATGCTTGATTACTTTGCTGATCCACCGCTTTGCAGCCGGAAAGGAACCAAAACAAAACGGTTAAAAATGTCTTGCTTATTCTTTCTATTGATTGTCCTTCCCGGAAGCTATGAAAATTTTCCTGCCACCATAGGCAGCAGCCATTGTCAACAAAATTACGGCACCACTTCCTATGGGAGCATTTCCGCCCATAGGTGCATCTCCCTGCTGATTATGCTGTCCACCGGCAGGTGGTGGTGGTTGAGCTATCAGGCTTCCTGATGCAAATAATAGAAAGCCGATAAGTAATACTTTTATTGAAAGTGTTTTCATGTTCTTCATTTTTTGAAAATTATTGAACTATTACTTTTGCCGTTTTTACCGAAGCTCTGCCTTGAAAGCTGATGATATATACACCTGATGGTGAATTTAAAGGGTGACTTTGTAAATCAGATGTATCTGATCTGAAACCCGACAATTTACGCCCACGCAGGTCATATATAGTAACTTCTCCCGGCTCAGGGCTTAACAGATATAATTGCCCATCGTAAGCCCATGCCTTCATGCCATTCAGGGTTTCAGGTTCATCAACACCCAACAAGGCAAAATGAAGTAAAAACCTGTTGACATTATCTCCCTCAGCTGAACTGTATGTGTAACTGTTTTCAGTGAGGTTTACAGTTTCACTGGTTTTCAGGTCAGTCATATAAACTGCCTGACCTGAAATGGTTTCGGTAAGTTCTATAGTAAACTCATTGCTGCCGTTCTTTTCAAATCCAAGCGGAATTGATAAAGAACCATCAAGTTGCGGCAGGGTATTAAGCGCCAGTTTATATTCCGGCGAAATGCTGTAAAACATTGGAGCAAGGCCTGCAAGAAAATGACTGTCGAAGTTGCTGTCTTAGCCTTCTGTTGCATTGGCATCGAAACGGATAATGGTTGATTGGGCAGTTTGACCTTCAGCATCAAAAGCTGTCAGAACAATGCGTTCAGTATTGTTTGCTGATTTGTACCACGCAACATTGCTGTGAAGCCTTGCCGATGCAGGTATGGTCAGTGAAGCGTTATTCTGGCTTGCATGAACCATAAATCCGTTCATGGCAGGTATAACTGCATTGGGAAGAATCACCGTATAGGAAGCATTGGCTTCATTCCAGATTTGGGCACTTGCATCCACATTGTTCAGTGCCCAGTTTCCGTTATTCCAGGTTAATGCACTGCTGAAAGGGTTGCCCAGCAGGTGCCAGCCGGCATAGGAGCTGCTTCCGGTAAAAGTCAGACCAGTTACACTCAGGTCAGAAGCATAGATGCTTCCTGAAAAGGTTTTGGTATCGGTTGCGTTATTGGCAATCATATATCCGCGGCCGGGAGCGAAATTTTCTTCAAACGATCCGTTAAGTCCGCCACCGCTTGCTGTGCGATTTATCCAGGTGTTGGTGGTTTCATCCCATTTGTAGAAGTCGCCGGAACCAGGGGTATGAAAAGCACTGATGGGCTGCGCCGAAACGGGTGAGCTTAAAAGATGCCAGCCATCGTTTGCATTGCCGTTATGCCCGGCAATGTAGCGTTCAACATTGCCTGATATGGAACTTCCCGAAATGAAAGAACCGGTTCCTATTGCATCGCTCTCAATGGTGAAAGCACCTGTAACACTTAGCGAACCACCTGTGCCAACAGTAAGTGCAGCTCCTGGTTTGATATTAAGATTGGTTACGCCAATGGTAGTAACTATTGAAGCAATTGCGTTTGAGTTGTTAATGATCAGATTGTTATAGGGCTCATCTCCATCCAACTCAGGATTGAAAATTGTTTGATCCGAATTGCCAAGATACTCAACAGTATTGAGCTCGCCGAGTATTAGATTCCCCGGATCAGACGATGGAAAGACACTGCCACCTAACTTTAGCAGGCCGCCATTTTCATTTATAAACATTGATTCATACTCACCGCCATTCCCCAATAAATCACCACCAATCGTCATTACACCATTATTTGTAACATATCCATAACCCGGGCTGATAATCAAGTCGCCTGCTACTGTAAATGTGCCGTTATTGGTGAAATTCGTGCCTTCTCCGCTAAAATCGTCAATCACAGAAAGGTCAGCATTCCCATTCACGGTAATGTTGGCTTCGTTGGTTTCCCAATCTTCGTTAATAATGGTAATACCTTTTAAAGGATGAGGTATGATGTCGCCATTGATGGTGATTGTTCCGCCCTCATTGTTATAAATTAATGTTTTCGATATAAATGTAACAATGCTGTGGTGTTGCAGGTTACCATTGATTGTAAGATTGCAATCAAATAGAGGCTGAATGCCATAATCCCTTACAATGAAATTGATGTTTGAAACACCTGTTCCCCGCACGCGGGTGTAATTGCCGCCATCGAATAATAAAAGATTGCCGCTGCCACTATTGTGTGTGCCATCGTTTTGATAGGTTGGGTTTCCCCCTGACCTTTGAATCTGAAGGTCGAAATTCCCGTTGTCAAGAACAGCGCCTGTTTCGATGGTTATATCATGAACATGTTTACCTGCAACATCAAGTGTAACGGTATGTCCGCTTTTGATGATGATGTTGTTACCCTGGGCAGGCACATTGCCTCCTACCCAGGTTGATCCAGTGTTGTAAT
>Ga0351945_1114_pt2 | contig 11170 bp, 8 predicted proteins | sample BONcelT113001F14_FD_205814 | JGI IMG/M metagenome (GOLD analysis project Ga0351945, IMG submission 205814) | Enriched cells from coal bed in the Powder River Basin, Montana, United States - BONCAT cells T11 rep3 HSBNCT.T11.300.1.F14 ... | reverse complement strand
GGCGAAACGCCCGGCATCAGATGAATAACGATCTCAACCGCATTCGCTGTATTATCGTCAATTTTTCTGATCTTGATTTTGCCTTTTTCACTGGCCGAAACGATGGTGTCGATCAGGCTTCCTGTTGTGGTACCGAAAGGAATTTCAGAAATGACGAGGATTTTTTTATCAACCTGGTTGATCCGTGCCCTGAGCCTGACTTTTCCTCCACGAAGCCCTTCATTGTACTTGGAACAATCAGCGAGACCACCTGTCGGGAAGTCGGGGAGGAGGTCAAAGTCTTTTTCCTGCAGAATTTTAATAGATGCATCGATCAGCTCATTGAAGTTGTGAGGCAGAATCTTGGATGCAAGCCCCACGGCAATTCCCTCCACACCTTGCGCCAGCAGCAGCGGAAATTTTGCCGGAAGCGTAACCGGTTCCTTGTTTCTACCGTCGTATGATAATTTCCAGCGGGTTGTTTTGGGGTTGAAAAGCACTTCCAGCGCAAACTTACTGAGCCTGGCCTCAATGTAACGGGCCGCGGCAGCATTGTCGCCGGTGAGTATATTTCCCCAGTTTCCCTGGGTTTCAACGAGCAGGTCCTTCTGGCCAAGTTGCACCAGCGCATCCCCGATCGATGCATCCCCATGAGGATGGTATTTCATGGTATGGCCGATGATGTTGGCTACCTTATTGAACCTGCCATCGTCAAGGTCGTGCATGGCATGCATAATCCTGCGTTGAACCGGTTTCAGTCCGTCGAGTATCTCCGGTACCGCCCTTTCGAGGATAACGTACGAAGCATAGTCCAGAAACCAGTTCTGGTACATGCCCGACAACTGTATGGTTTTGTGTAATTCACCGGATTCAGCTTCAGGCTGAACCTCCGGCATTTCTTCAGCAGGGTTTTCTTCGCTACCGTTTATATCTTTATTTTCTTCCATTTTCAATACGCATTGAGCGCAAAGTTATGCCTGTCAATTGGTTGCAGATCTGTTTCGTTTTCCGAAATACCGGAGCAGTAATACTTCCGCAATGATACACAAAAGGGCGGAAACAATAAACCACTTCCAGAGGCTTTTACCTGAATTTTTACCTGCAATAATTTCGTTCAGGGGTTTCAGTCCTGATTCAAGCAGTTCGAAATGATCATTCTTATTAACGAATTCTTCCAGTTCTTTCTGATCAGCAAGACTAAGGTCGGATTCGTCCCGGTTGTAATTAAAGGCAAGCAAGGTAACTGCCTCATTTCCACTGTTCACTTTATAGATACCTGCATCCTTCAGTTGATCGTTCATAAAGATCAGGCTTTGCCCATCTACCCTGCGGAATCCGGGAATAAACCCGGAAGTGCCGTCGGCTTTGGTAATCCGGAAAACATTGTCCTGGGCAGGTTTAAGGTTACCAAGGTTTATTCCGTTTTGTGTACCTGCATAATGCATCATAGGCAATACGTTCTCACTCTCAAATGCAATGTTCAATAACGCCGGCACAAACAAGGCATGGCGGGGCCAGTTGCTGGCTTTATCATTGGCCGGAACCGCGCTCAGATAGACTTTTCCCTCACCTTTGTACTGCGCAATAAGCAGTGGATCGCCATTGCCAAGCCCCAGTAAGATTTTTGAGGTTCCCTTGCTTCTGGTTGAAAGCCTGAAATGTTTGTTGATTATCGGCAGATCGGTATTATCCGGATTCAGACCGCTTTTTTCAAACACATCGCTGAAAACAGGATGGTTGGTATTGATCAGGGTAACCTTGCTTTTAGCAGAATCCGGTACCTCAATCATATCAGTTCCAAGCGCGGAAAGCAATCCGTTCACTTCAGCAATAGCAGCATCGGATGCCGGGAAGATCATCAGACTCCCACCCTGGGCTACAAACCGCGCAAATTCCTGGATTGCCCCGGAGGTTATGGTCCTGAGATCGTTTAGTACAATAAGCCTGTATTCCTGAAAGGATGAGTAGTCGGTTTTTCCTGTGACAACCTGTGTCAGGTTAATCACCGAATCGAGTCTGAATACAGAATTCAGGTACGGATTTTCTTCGCGGCCGTTGACAATCAGAACAGGAATTTTGTCGGATACCCTGAATACAAAGTAATAAATATCGTCGTAGGTAACCGGATAATCGCTGATTTCGACCAGGCCTTCCATAATCCCCGGCTGTGGATTGGCAAAAGGTAAACTTACTTCCGAGGTTCCACCGGCTTTCAGGCTGACAGCAGCCACAGCCCGCTGACGACCGTTGATCAGCAACTTCACAGGAATCTTCTCAAGATCTTCACCTGAAACATTCCTGATTTTTACATTGATCACAGCAGTGCGGTTCAGTTGAATAACCGGATTTCTGAACCAACAGGAGTCTATATAGATGTTGCGTGCTCCGGCTGTATTCAGCGAAATCAGTTGAAAATTATCCTGTAACCCTTTGGTTGGAATCTCCGACATAACCGTACTGCGCTGAAAATCAGATATAATATAAGCAGTTTTTGAAGCAGACCGGTGGCTTGAAAGCTGATCCTGTTGCCGGGAGGTAATTTCGGCAAGTGTTCTTACGGCTGGTGAGATGCTTATATCCGTTAACATTTCCAGAAATTCTTCTTTTGTAACCAGGCGTTGATGCTTCCCTGAAAAATCATTTGTCAATAGCTGGAATAAATCGTCGGTTTTGTAAGCTGCGGCAATTTCTGCCGCTTTTACTCTGGCTTCGTCGAGTAAGCGGCCTCTGCTGCCTGCCGCTTCCATGCTGAATGAATTATCCACGAATATGCTCACAACACTTATCTGCCCGGGTAATGACTTTTTATCAGAAGGGATAAATGGCTGGGCAAAGGCAAACACCAGCAAGGTAAATGCCAGTATTCTCGTGAGCAAAACCAGTAAATGCAGAAGTTGTGATTGTTTTTGTGTTTTTTGCTGCAGTTCTTTCAGGAACCTGACATTGCTGAAATATACCTTCCTGTATTTCCTGAAATTGAAAAGATGGATGGCAACAGGTATCAGAACCGCCAGAAGGGCAAAAAGAATTCCAGGATTAATAAATTGCATAGCTATGTTGCGGTTCTGGTCTGTACATTTCACTGCAAAATTAATCAAATCCGCTTAGCTTGGGTATCGGTTGTTTAAAATAAAAAAGCCCGCTCAACTGAACGGGCTTCGCCTGGAACGCAGTCATTCCTGTCATTACAGCAAGATAGATTCGTTGTATTCTATTTCGAACCTACGTTTATGTTTAGCTTCATCATCGGCCAATGATTTGAAAACAGATTTAATTTCATTGTTTGGGGTTCTTGACCCGAGATCGTTGTAAAGTTTGAGTGATGCCCTTGCTTTACGCATGGCAACAACCAGCGCTTCAGAATACTTTAACTCCTTTGGGTTGTTAAGTTCTATCCGGTAATCGTTGACATTCAGGTCTTTCATTTGTTTGCTAGTGATGCCTAAAGGAGCAATTTCCCTTACTTTAGAAAGCTTGACCATGTATGCAAACTCCTCCCGGGCATACTTCTCGAATTCCCGCTGTAGCCTTACATTACGGGCCTGTTTTGATAATTGGGTGAAAAAGTGTGCCGTTTCCTGAGCTGACCTGACAGCAAAATGCAGGATTTCATCAACCGATTTAAATGTTTTCATACGCATAGTATAGTTTGATAAAGTTTTCCGGATTTCGGGAACAACGATTTACTATTAATCATTAAACGATTTAAAAGTAATCCGGAAAAATAAAAAAAAAGCTGCCTCGTTTCTGAAGCAGCTTTTGTAACTTAATAACCTGATTTAGTATTCTTTATGTAATTGTTGATCATACTCAAGTTCAAATCTCAGTTTATGCTTAGCCTCTTCCAGCGCCAGCGAATTAAACAGCGCTTTGGTTTCTTCTGACCGGGCCTTTGAGGCAAGATCGAGGTAAAGTCGGAAGGCAGCTTTCTCCTTTTTCATGGCCAGCGCCAAAACTTCAGTATAGGTCATCGAAGGACCCGGTTCAGCTTCTACAATATAATCGTTGATCTTCAGGCCTTTTATTTGCTCAGAAGAAATTTCGGTAAACCCATTCTCCCTTATTTTCATAAGTTTGGCTTTGTGTCCCAGTTCTTCATGGGCATATTGATTGAAAACCTGTTTCATCTCAATGCTCAGCGATTGGCTTGCCATACGAAGATAAAAATCGGATGCTTCCTGTTCGGCTCCGATGGCAAAAATCAGGATGTCCTCGAAAGAGTTAAAAGAATTCATTTCCTTTAAATTTATAGATGGGTATCGGCAAAAATACTGAGAATTTGGCACAAAGGTGAATTACTTTCGTTGAATGAATTTGAAAAGAACTGTATAGAATTGCATTGTTTTATTCCTTTGTGTATAATATCATTAGGTATAATACAATCCGGTAAAATTATACTAATGAGTAATAAATCTTCATTGCTGCCAACTTCTGCTAATTCGATATAATGACAGGTAAGCTATTGTATTAACTACCCTCATTGCCCTGAAGCCACAGTAAGGTATAAATGGAAAACGACAAACAAAATCCCGAAGGCTTTATACCACTGCATGGCGGTTACCGAAATTTGATAGCCTACCAGAAAGCGGAGATTGTTTACGACGGCACTATTTATTTTACGAATAGATTTTTTGGAAAATATGACCGTACAATAGGCCAGATGGTGCAAGCTGCCCGTAGTGGAAAACAAAATATTGCCGGGGCGGGCATGGCATCGGCAACATCGAAAGAAACAGAAATTAAATTAATGAATGTTGCTCGTGCGTCATTGGAAGAACTTAAAATTGATTATGAAGATTTTTTAAGAACCAATAAATACCAATCTGGGATAAAGAACACAGACTCACACAGCGTTTAAGGGAATTAAACAAAATACCAAACGCAAACTATGAAACTTTTCGTAAGGCAATTGAAAACGAAAGCCCTGAAATTTGTGCAAATGCGATGATAGGATTGATAAAAGTGTGCACTTACCTATTATACAACCAAATTAAAGCATTGGAAACTGCATTTGTCAGAGAAGGAGGATTAAAAGAAAGAATGACTAAAGCAAGAATTTATAAGAAAAATCATGGATAAAAATGACAAATTAAGAACAAAAATTTATCTTTTTAGTCCTTAAATGCCTTCTAAGCCAGTTGCTAGTTGATTATAGTGCGAAGACGCATGTCAGCATGGGCGTTCAGCCCACAATGGTGGTGGTATCTCGCCGGCTAAAGAAAATTTATTGAGCAGATAAAAAAAGCCCCGGTAATTACCAGGGCTCAGGTTAACCAACATAGTCATATGTCGGGCAATTATTTACAGTACGCCCTGATCGAGCATTGCATTGGCAACTTTAAGGAAACCGGCAACATTGGCGCCTTTCACGTAATTGATATATCCGTCGGGCTGAGTTCCGTATTTTGCACATTGCTCATGAATACTCTTCATAATCTGGTGCAGACGCATATCAACCTCTTCTGCTGCCCAGTTGAGTTTCATTGAATTCTGCGACATTTCGAGACCTGAAGTGGCAACACCACCTGCATTAACAGCTTTACCTGGGGCAAACATAACTTTATGTTCCTGGAATGCTTCAATGGCTTCAGGGGTTGAAGGCATATTGGCTCCTTCAGCAACACACATTACACCATTTTTAATGAGCGTAAATGCATCTTCTTTTCCAAGTTCATTCTGGGTAGCACAGGGCAATGCAACATCACATTTAATTTCCCAAGGACGTTTGCCCTGATGGAACTGTGCATTCGGGAATTCGTAAGAATATGGTTTTACGATATCCTGGTTTGAAGCCCTCAGCTCGAGCATATAATTGATCTTTTCGCCTGAAATGCCATCCGGATCGTAGATGAATCCGTCAGGTCCGGAGATGGTAACTACTTTACCACCAAGTTCGGTAACCTTTTGGGCAGCGCCCCATGCAACATTTCCAAATCCACTGATTGCAACGATTTTTCCTTTGAAATCCTGATTTTTGGTCTTCAGCATTTCCTGGGCAAAATAAACGGCTCCAAAACCGGTAGCTTCAGGTCGTACGAGGCTTCCGCCCCAGTTGATGCCTTTTCCGGTTAAAACTCCGGTATGCTCCCTGGTCAGTTTTTTGTACATGCCGTACATGAATCCGATTTCACGTCCGCCAACACCAATATCACCTGCCGGAACGTCTGTTTCCGGTCCGATCATTTTCCACAGTTCAAGCATAAACGATTGGCAGAAACGCATGATCTCCACATTCGATTTGCCTTTCGGGTCAAAATCACTTCCACCTTTACCTCCGCCCATAGGCAGGGTGGTGAGGCTGTTTTTGAAAATCTGCTCGAAGCCGAGGAATTTCAGGATACTGAGGTTTACACTCGGGTGGAAACGCAAACCACCTTTGTAAGGGCCGATGGCGTTGTTAAACTGAACCCTGTATCCGAGATTGACGTGGACTTTGCCGCTGTCGTCAACCCAGGGAACTTTAAAGGTTAAAATTCGATCGGGCTCAACGATACGCTCGATGATGCCAGCCGATTCAAACTGCGGGTTCTCATTGTAGATATCTTCAATGGACTCCAAAACTTCGCGTACTGCCTGCAAGTACTCAACTTCACCCGGATGCTTTTTCTCCAGGTCGGTCATGATTTTTTCCAGATTCATCTTGTGGATGTTTTAGGATGATTAATTTATGTGAATTTTGTAACAATGTTAACTAAATAACAGTGCAAATTTATGTTATAATAAATTGAATTTCCAAATTTCTGATTACTTATTTTATTCTTTCTATTTTAATTCTTACACTAAGTTAAATTTTTCGTTTTCAGCCACTTTAGATCGATTCTAAATGAAGATTGTAACTATATGGTAACCTGTTGAAACACTTCCGCAAACGATTGCAAAACCTTGAGCTTTCAGTATTCCGATACCATAGTTGCAACATCATTCAGGTAGGTGGTTTCTTTTATCAGTTTACCGGATTGGTTATATTCCTTTTCAATCCCATTGCGTTGATTTCCGGTGTAGGGCACTTCCTTCCAGATTTTACCACTCAGATGAAACGCCCGTTGCGTGCCTTCCCCATTCTGAAATGAAGCATCGCCGACCTTAAACCCATACTCATTAAAATAGTTCCAGGTTCCGTCAAAATTGCCCGTTTTGTAGTACCCTTCAACTTTTACCATACCATTTTCATGATAAAGTTTATAGGGCCCATCCAGCGTATCGTTACGGTATGTCCTTTCTTCGGTTTTTAAGCCGGATGAATTCCAGGTAATTACCGGGCCATTTCTTAAGCCGCCAGCATAGGTTTCCGATGATTCCTTCTGACCATTAGGATACCACCTGATCATCAGGCCGTTTAATTCGCCATCCTTGTATTCAGCCTCTAATTGCTTTTTGCCGTTTTCAAAATACCACGTGCTGGACCCGTGTTGCTTCTTTCCCTTGAATTGCCGAACAGATTTAAGTTTTCCATTCGGATAGTTTTCGGTTTTTTCTCTTTGGCAGGATACAAAAAGTAAGCAAAGCGCAAGGAAGGGAAGTATCTGTAAAGTCGGGATTTTCATTTTTTCGCAATTAGTTAACTTTAGTAATTGGTTTCTCAATGGTTATAACAAGGTTCCTGATCTGAAGCCTGTTTTTTTTGGGATTCCAAAAGTAAACCTTTGTATAACTTCTCAGTAGCTCGTAATTCATTGGGACGGTAAGTCTTACTTTGCTCCAGAAACCCGGTCTGCAGAACAAGTCGGCCCTTGCTCCCTGCCATTGCATAGTTTCGCCATTTTCATCTTCCAAAGAAACAACCAGAATAGCCCCATTGTCAACCGTATCTGAAAAAACTTCAATCGAGGCAACCAGGTTAATGCCTTTTTCATTTATCGGGTCGTACAGTAAGCCAGGTGTTGGACTGGTAAAGCCGGGACTATATTCAAGGTTGTCCAGGTTGAAAATCTCAGGTTTGAGTGCTACGATTTGGACTGTGTCCGGTTTTTCATTGATACAATTCAGAGAAGTTTTGCTGTAAAGCGTAACTTCTGACAAGCCTTCAAAATCAATATGTTCAACCACACAGGGGAATCTGGCCAGAACCATGTCACTGATCTCAAACGGCACCTGTTTGGTCCATGCATATATAAAATAAGGTGTGCTGCAGGTATCAAGAATCCCGGCGAGCGAATCCAGTTGCGGACCGCCACGGTTATCGTACTGCGAAAAAGTGGTCCGGCCACCCTTGGCTTGGTCAAAGTAAAAGTCCAGATACCACGGATTATTGATACTGACGGCCCTGGTAATATTACCCTCACCGAATTGCCGGTTCCATTGGTCAATGGCTTCTGCGACTCCGCGGAACTCACCGAAATGCTGCTTGCTATAATAACGATTGCCGACAACAGTATCTGCAGTTCCGGCTAAAAGTACTGTCAAAACAATGGCCCCGGCCCAACGTCGGGGTAGTTTCTCTGCAAAAGAAAACAACAACGCAATCAGGAAAGGAAATGAAAAGATTAAAACGCTGTGTTGCAGAACCGGATTAACCAGGCGGGAATAAAAGAAGCCTGTCAGAAAGGGAACTATAAAAAAGATCAGGGAGAAAAGGTGGAATTTGTTCAACCGGAGACTCCTGAAGCCATAAAAAAGTGAAGCTAGAAGAATTAAGCCGGCAATGAGGATAATCAGCGTTGATTCATTGAAGATATACCAGATGTGGGTAAGCAACCAGTTCTTTTCAGGTTTGGCCAGCCAGAGGCCAACACCGCCAATGCTGAGATGATTGAGCGTTATGTAAATATGAGGCGAAAAAAGCAGTGCTGCAGCAAAACCGGCCCCAAGGTAATAGGGCATTGTTTTGCGCTTGAGGAAGAACAGGCCTGTAATTCCGACAATCAGTGCAAAGAGGAAGCTGAAATAGTGCGTGTACATACAGGCGGCTGCACTGAGTGCATAAGCAATAGCTACTCCGGCTTTTGGCTTTTCATCAAAAAGCAGGCGCGTCCAGAACCAGGTCATCATCATTGTGAACAACAAACCGGCACCATAAGGTCTGGCAATCTGGCTGTAAAGCAGCGGGAATTCCAAAAAAGCCATAAAAGCTCCGGTCAACAGGCCGGTGGTGTGTCCAAACCATCTGCTGAAAACCCTGATGGCGAAATAGACAGCCGCCACACCTCCGATTGCGAAGGGCAAGCGCACAGCCCATTCATTCATGCCAAAAAGTTTCACCCAATAAAACAAAAAGACCTGGATTCCACCGGGGTGGCCATCCACATAAAAGCCTTTGTCAACCAAATCAGAAAACGAGTCAAACCTCACCCTGACAAGTGCGCTCAGTTCATCGTTTGAATAGGAGAATCCCAATCCAGTCACCCGGAGTGCCAGTGCAACAAGCAGGATTATACCAGTGAGGAGCCAGAACATTTTTTGCTGATCCCTAAATGTTTCTCTGATTATCCTGGCCAGTTTCATAAAGGTTTATTGATTTGAACTCTTTGAGCTTTGAACTTTAAACTTGAGTCCACTCCGAAAACTGATTCTTTTGCCACCAAGCCTCGAAAACACTAAAGCTCACCAATTTTAATATATTGATATACAATATTTTGTGTTAGTTGGTGCTTTGGAGATTTTGTGGCTATTCTTCTTTTTCGACTTTTCGGAGCAGGCTCAAACTTTGAGCTTTACTTTAGACTTTAGACTTTAGACTTTAGACTTTTTACTTGAACGTCTGTTGTTTCACGATTTCAAACAGCAAAATACCGGCAGCCACCGAAACATTCAGCGATTCAATGGTGCCGCGCATAGGGATTTTAACTACATCATCGCAACGGCGAAGGTATTCTCCCGAAACCCCGTCTTCCTCAGAGCCCATGATGATGGCGAGAGGGCCAGTAAAGTCAGTTTCATAATAGTTTTTGTTTCCTTTTTCCGAAGCAGCCACAATTCTCAAACCACTCTCTTTCAGATAGTCGATGGTGTCTTTCAGGTTGGAACTCCGGTGAACCGGCAGGATGGACAAAGCACCGGCCGAAGTTTTCATGGCATCGGCACTGATGGGTGCTCCGCCCTTGTCGGGAATGATCAGCCCATGAGCGCCGGCACAGGCAGCCGTGCGTGCAATGGCGCCCATGTTGCGCACATCGGTGATCTTGTCCAAAATCACGAAAAGCGGGGTTTTGCCTTTTTCATAAACCGAAAGCAGCAGATTTTCAATCGGTTGGAACTCTATGGGTGAAAGAAAACATACGATGCCCTGGTGATTTCCGCGAACAAGGCGGTTAAGCTTTTCAACAGGCGCATATTGATAGGGGATATCGAGCTCGCTGATGGCCTTTCTGAGTTCGGGAACAAGTTCACCTTTGAGCCCTTGTTGCATAATTATTCTGTCAATCACTTTACCGGCCGCGATGGCTTCAATGACCGGCCTCATGCCATAAACAAGGTTGCTGTCTTTCATGGGTGAATATTGTTTTCCATTTGAAAGTGCAAATATAGGCTTTTAGAATGTTTATGGTTCTTTGGATGATTCTCCTTGTGCAGATAACCGTCATTGATTACTTTTGCTCTGCTGTCCCATCTTGAAAGTGACCAGGTTTAGAAATTGGAAATTGGACATTGGACATTGGAAATTTGACATTAGAAATTCATGAACAACTTCCTGGTTTATAAATCCTCTGCCGGCTCGGGCAAAACCTACACCCTGATCAGTGTCTATTTGCAGATTGTGCTTCGTGAGCCTGCAAGGTTCCGCAATATTCTGGCAATTACTTTTACCAATAAGGCGGCCAATGAGATAAAGCAGCGGATTATATCAAACCTGAAGGTGCTTTCAGTAAATAGTGAAGAGGAAATTCCCTCCAAATACAAACATCTGGTCGAAAGCCTGAAAAAATCTACCGGACTTGGCTTTCCTGAACTCAGCGAAAGGGCCGCTAAAGTGCTGACATTGATCCTCCACAACTATGGCGATTTTGCTGTGTCAACCATCGATAGTTTTATGCACCGGATTATCCGTTCTTTCTCCTTCGACCTGAAACTTTCGATGAACTTTGAAGTGGAGATGGATACCGCGATGCTGCAGGCTGAAACGGTAGATTCATTACTTTCTGAAGTCGGAAAGGATAATTATATCACAGATATCCTGGTAAAGTTTGTCCAGGAAAGGGCCGAAAGCGACGAAAGCTGGCAAATTGAGCGCGATTTGCTGAAATTCAGCGACAAC
>Ga0351945_1123_pt1 | contig 11232 bp, 11 predicted proteins | sample BONcelT113001F14_FD_205814 | JGI IMG/M metagenome (GOLD analysis project Ga0351945, IMG submission 205814) | Enriched cells from coal bed in the Powder River Basin, Montana, United States - BONCAT cells T11 rep3 HSBNCT.T11.300.1.F14 ... | reverse complement strand
TTTCGCCAATTCTGGAAAGCCTGGAAGAATGGACCAACGAGAAACTGTATGAGAGCATTTCCGGTTATGCCAAGTCAAATGAATTTAAGACCGGAGCGATCATGTGGCCGATCCGCATCGCCCTCTCCGGACAGGATACGACTCCGGGCGGCGCCACCGAGCTGGCGGAGATTCTCGGAAAGGAAGAAACCATAAACCGGATCGCCGCAGCCATTGTGTATCTGAAAAAGGTGTCCGGTCTTTAATAAGGAAAGCGTAAAGAGATTCGTACCACCCGGATACGGAAAAATTGCGAATTCGCAATACGCAAAGTAGAATTAAACGATTAATCAAGAAGGTTATCTTATGGACTTGAATAAACATTCCAGTGTCGTCCCGAGTTTTATCCGCGAAGCCATCGCGGAAGATTTGAAAAATGGGCGTTTCAATTATGTTCGCACCCGTCTGCCCCCGGAACCCAACGGCTATTTGCATATCGGGCACTGCAAAGCCTTCTTGATCGATTATTTTGCCGCGAAGGAAAACGATGGCGAGCTTATCCTGCGCTTCGATGATACCAACCCCTCGAAAGAAGGCACTGAATATGTCGAAGCCATCCAGGCCGACGCGGCCTGGTTGGGCATCAAGTGGGCCAGGGTCACGTTTGCCTCCGATTATTTTGACCTGCTTTACGAATGGGCCGTCCGCCTGGTCAAAATGGGGCTGGCGTATGTCGACGACCAGACCCAGGAAGAGATGAGCGCCAGCCGAGGGACGCTCCCCAAGGGAACCAAGTGGAGCGATACCGAATCAGCCCTCAAACCAGGAGTCGACTCGCCTTACCGCAACCGATCCGTGGAAGAAAACCTGGACCTGCTCGGCCGCATGAAGGACGGTGAATTTGCGGAAGGCAGCCGGGTTCTGCGCGCCAAAATTGATATGGCGCACCCCAATCTCCTCCTGCGCGATCCGGTGATGTACCGGATCATCAACACCTCCCACCATCGCACCGGGAACAAGTGGCACATCTATCCGATGTACGACTGGTCGCACGGCCAGAACGACTCGATGGAGGGCATTACCCACTCCCTGTGTTCGAATGAATACATCATCCACCGGCCCCTGTACGAATGGTTTCTGGAAAAACTTGGCGCTTTCCCCAGCCGACAGATCGAGTTCTCGCGCCTGAACCTGACCTATACCATGATGAGCAAGCGCAAATTGCGAAAACTGGTAGAGGAGGGTGTGGTGCGCGGGTGGGATGATCCCCGCCTGACCACGCTGCGCGGGCTGCGCCGTCGCGGAGTTCCGCCAGCCGCCCTGGTCGAGTTCATCAGCAGCCTGGGCGAGACCAACAACGACAGCTGGGTCGAGATGGCGAAACTGGAAGCTGTGATCCGTAATGAGCTAAACCGGACCGCCCCGCGCCGCATGGCGGTGCTGCACCCATTGAAGCTGGTGATCGACAATTACCCCGACGACGAGTCGGAAGAGTTGGAAGCGGTCAACAACCCCGAGAATCCTGATGCCGGAACGCGCATGGTCAATTTCTCCAAGGTGCTTTATATCGAACAGGACGATTTTCGCGAAGTCCCGCCACCCAAGTATTACCGACTCTTCCCCGGGAATGAGGTCCGGCTGCGATACGCCTATATTTTAAAATGTACCCATGTGGTCAAAGACGATGGCGGCAATGTCGTCGAAGTCCACTGCACGTATGACCCCGCGACCCGCGGCGGGAACACTCCCGACGGTCGAAAGATCAAATCCACGATCCACTGGGTGTCGGCGCGGCACGCCGTTCCGTCCGAGGTACGTATGTATGACCGGCTTTTTACCGTCGAGCGTCCTGACGACGGCGAGCTGGAGGCCATCGTCAACCCGGATTCACTCACCATTCTCGATCCGGCTTATGTCGAAGCCTCGGTCGATGGCTTCAAGCCGGGCGAGACTCTTCAGTTCGAGCGCATGGGATACTTTTGCACCGACCCCGATTCCGGAGAAAAACCGGTCTTCAACCTGACGGTCGGCCTGCGTGACGCATGGGTGAAAATCGAAAAGAAAGCCGGCGAATAGCAATCCTTCCAATAAAACCCTTAGCCTGCTATCGTGAACCGCGGATGACCATGTAATGCCACCGCGTATCCCCCAATAACCAGGTACCGAACCTTATTAGCGTTTAACGATTCGATAAACTCTTTGAAATCCTGATTGAACATCGGCAGGGTCCTTATGTTGTGATAATGTCCCGGTTTGGTAATCCCGGCGAATCTCTTCCAAAGCAGCTATGCGCGCTTCATATGGCAGACTTTGCCAATAAGCAAAATCGGTGCCTGATTCGTGAATGTTAACTTTTCTGACGACAAGTGCAATACTTCTATTCATAAAGATATTGTAAACCATGGAGAAAAAAAGCGCCTTCTGAAATCGGGAAGCGCTTCATATATGATTTTCTAAGTTTCAAGCTCTTAATACCGGACTGAATTTGTACCCACGAAGTCCCCCCCGTGGGGATAAACCAGCATAATTCAGTTAATCCTTTAAGCATCCTGAACCCATACCCGTACAAACGACTCGATTTACGCGGGGTGAGTAAATATAAAAATTTTGCGTTTTGGTTTAGCCATTCATAAAAACTGAGGTTCGCGGATTGTTTGAACCGTTGCTGAACAGAGAATATTTGTTGTATTGCCAACATCCGAGTTGTTGCACTCTGCTGTGTTATTCCGGTCTCAATTCAATATCGCAAGATTAGTGCAATTCTTTGATGGGTTTCAAGTTGACCGTTTTCCACGAACACGACTCGCCCTTGTTTACTCAATACGGTTTCAATAACATCATCTACTGCGTCATCTATCACTCCGGGAGCAGTCGCATCATCCGCAGGTGTTATCTGCTGGCCTGTTTCATCCACCCGCGCGGGGTAGTGGAAATCTTTCTCTACTAACAGAAGATATCCGCGTCCTTCGCCTGCCAACTGCCAAACTTCACTGATGGAAGAAGCCACTTTCCCTTCACCAATCGCTTTATCAAGTTCTGAAAACACCTTCTGCCGTTGTTCGGTGAGAGCAACCTTTGCAAGAGGCCAGACAAGTTTAGCTAATTCAGACGGTGATGTTTTATCATGACTGCCCTGCAGGGTGGTTAGGATTACATCCTTGTGATCTGTCACCTCATTGAAGAAAGCCAGAAAACGATCCACGCCAACGACAACAAGTGGTAATGGATCATCTGCCAGAAATGGCTTGAGGGCAGTATCTATCTGACGGAAAAATTGTTTATGATATTCATCGCGATAGGCTGATTTCTTGATACCAAAACCACCGGGCAAGGATTGTTCGCCACCAGGACCTTCATGGAAGATTGGGAACCCTCCTTCTTGAACCTCGACCAATACATCGTGAACGCCTTCAAACAGGCGGGTAGGTTTCTCACTTAAAACAAGCACCCAATATCGTGGTGTGCGGTTCATGGCAAAGACCAGATCACGGGTTAAAAAAGTCGTTCCTATATTGACATTTTCTCTCAATGTAAAAGGGAGTTGAACGGCTCGGGCAAAATCATAATTGACAAATATAGCCAATCCATTCAACGTCTGTCGATAATCAATACCTCCTGCCAGCTGCTCAAGGCGATCCAGTAATGGCGCAATCTCTCGTTTGTTGAATTCTTCAAGCAAGCGTTTTGTTGCCTGACCAATCAAATTCTTAACCCTGATCGGGTCCTGTTGGTTTTCTGGTGATGCACGATGCGTGGGCAAGGTGATGGTAACAGCTGGGTAGCCGCTTATTTGCTGTAATAATTTCACTTCATGACGGTTCATAGTAAATTTTCCTTTCGTTATTAAACACGTTTTAGGCGGCGCGCAGGCAGATTAAGCAATTCGGAATCTTAACACTGACAATAATCTCCTACGAGTATGGCACATGTAATAATTCATTATCATAGTACCTTAAAAAGGCTGTAAGTGTCCCATATTAAACATTTCAATCAACTATAAATCAAACACCCTCCCGTTGTTGTGGGGGGTGTTTGATATTCCTTCCTAAATTTCTTTGCATCAACTACCTGACCTTGTACCCGAACATCCACCACGGTTCGCGCAGCGGGATTAAGACTGCCAATCTAACCGTTGTTTCAGCTGCACAGCTTTTTGTTTCGGAACTTATCTTTATCCGAATACTTGTCATATATGGATACGCCTAAGCCGAAAAGGTCAGCCGTGGCCTTTGCATACCGGGGCGGGTTGCTGTTTGACTCTTTAAGGTAATAATAACCGGATTAAAATGTCGCTCAACCATTGAATATAGGTTTCTTTGCTCCAACCTCGATCTCTAAGTAACAAGATGAAAACCTCTGGACTGGTAATGACCCAAATGATTTCTGTAGCCTGTATCTCATCTATCCCTTCCCGTAAAGCTCCGAGAGCGGACAAATGCCGTGGAACTACCCCCAAATTTTTCATTCTATGATTTAGGATATTCTTCAACATATCTGCAATATCTGGCTCTGTCTTTGCCGCATAGCGGGTGATTTCCAAAACCGGGGCAACACGCTCCAATATGGTTGATATATCCTGGGCAAAAAGGTCTATTACGCGTACGGGGTCATTTTCATGAAGAACTGCTTGGGGACCAGAGCGTTGAAGTAATGGAACAGGTTGGTTATCTCCACCCACCGAAACATTTATTAAGTTTGTCAAAATTGTTCGCTTATTACCAAATACTGCATAGACTGTTTCTGATGATACGCCTGCCTCTTGCGCAATGGAATCAATGGTAGCTCCAGAATAACCTTGTATTGAAAATATTTTTTTTGCAGCATCAATGATCTGTATACGGGTTTCATTTGCCTGAGTCTGCCGTCTGGTTGAGTTGTATCGACGTTTGGATGTTGATAATTCGGTCACAGTTTTTCCTCTTGACAATTGGATAAATTAGATATATTATATCCATATTCAATACAGTTAAACTTTATTGATTACAGATAATGACTATTACAAGTATACATAAAACCAGGAAAATAAGAATTGTATAAAGGCAAAAAGGAGCATCAAATGTCAATAGAACATAATCAGACCGCTTTCCAACAGGTGATTACTGAAGCATTCAACAAAGGCAATTACGATGTGTTATCCGATTACTTTCACCCTAATTTCATTGAGCATCAATTTGGGCTTCATCCCACAATCGAAGGTTTTAAGTAGGATATCCAATTTTTACGAACAGCTTTCCCTGATCTATCATTGACGATTGAGGATATGGTTGCAGATGGGGATAAGGTGTGGGCCCGTATGACCGCTCGTGGTACAAATTTCGGTGGGTTTATGGGGTCGCCAAATGGGAAATCTTTTGTGGCCACGGTATTCGATATGTGTAGGTTTGAAGATGGAAGAGTTATTGAACACTGGGGATCGCCTGACCGTTTTGCGATATTAAGCCAACTGGGCTTGCTCCCCAGGCAGCAAGATTCATAATGAACAAACCTGAACGTTTGATTTAAGAGTATAGATAAATGGATTGGAAGACTGTTTTGTATTCACCTTCTAAAATCTGATTTTTGTTGTGAATACTATATTTCGAATCGCTTCTATAAAAGGAGTCAAAATGATGAATTTTATTTCCAAAATTGCCCTTCCAGTTACACTTTTAGCTGGTTTGTATCTGTTGATTTCAGGAAATTTATTCTCTATCAATATGTTCCTGGTGGTGCAATTGCTAGCCGCAGCCGTGATGCCTTGGGCGCGACGCAGTTTTCAGCCGGGACAATTTAATATCCATGCAGAACCAAGAGAAGGATCGATGATTTCCTCAGGTCCTTATAAGTTTATCCGCCATCCGATGTATGCTTCGGCCCTTGTGATCATCTGGGCAGGTATTCTTGGCCATTTTTCGCCCGGAAACTTAATTATCGCTGTAATCGTTACAATTGTGGTTTTCATTCGCATCACCACTGAAGAACAGTTTCTCCATGCACATTTTCCTACCTATATGGATTACTCACGAAAAACTAAATTGATCATTCCATATATCATTTAGCTGAGCGGTTATCCGAAACCATCAACTACTTTAATATTTACGGCCCAACAATATTTAAATAGGAGAGAAAAGATGAGCGAGAAGAAAGCCAACCATCAATGGTCAGACTTTTAACCGAATGGAGTACTTCGCACGACTCAAGGTAACCTTATGGATACCTGTTAATAATACTCGGTTCGCGCAAGGGTGGCTCATATTATTGGGTTCAGAAGCGAACCCTAGCTATGAACTAACCACTACTCACTAAGCATATAACACCGGCCTGAACTTATAGCCATACACACCCCTCATTTCGTTCGGAGTGCAAGCCAGCATTCCCCGCTCATTGCCCAAACAGCATACTGGCGATCTCCTCCGCGATGGGGTACAGCGCAACCGATTCATGATTGCAAAGTTGGATAATCAAGCCTTTGTCATCAGTGTAGCGCCGGATCTCAGTTCTGAACCCTTCCAACATGCCGCCGTGAATCACATATCCCATTTCTTTCGGCGCGATGAACCAACCATACCCATAACTCCAACCGGTGCTGCCATCAAATCCATAATATTCCCCGTCAGGAACCGCCATCTGGGGAGTGAACATGGCACTGAGCGCCGACTGCGGCAGGAGTTCGTCCTCCCCATATAACGCCTGGTCCCAGCGGTACATATCCTCAGCCGTTGAGTAAATCAAAACATCGGCAACAATGCCATACGGGAAGGTCGCGGCAAGATCGCTCTGGACATCTTTATAACCCATTGCCAGGTCGTCGTCTTGGAACGCGACACCCGTGTTGGTCATCTGCAGCGGGTCAAAGATGTTCTCCTGCAAGTAACTTTCATAAGATTGCCCGGAGGCGGTCTCGATCACCCTGTCGAGGAGGTTGAAACCTACGTTGCTGTACATGAACTTCTCCCCGGGTTGAAAATAGAGCGAGGAGTTTTCTGGCAGCATCTCGTTTCCAGGTTTATACCAGAGGGTTTTTGCGGGGACGCCGGAGGAGTGGGTGAGCAAATGGTGGAGTGTGACCGGCTCAAAATCCTTTGGACAGTCAGGCACAAAGTCGCAGAGGCTGTCCTGCACACTGAGTTTACCCTGCTCCTGCAGCAGTAAAATAGCCATTGCCGTGAACTGCTTCTGGATCGAGGCCACGGGGAACCTCGTTTGCGGCGTGATGGGGATATTCCGCGCACGGTCCGCCATTCCATATCCCTGTTTCAGAATCACCTGTCCATTCTGTGCAACCAGCAGCACGCCGTCAAAAAAGCCGTCCTGGTGATTTTTCTGCACCAGAGCATCGATTTCGGCAGCCAGCGCCTTGGGGTCTTGGGTAGGTTCGACCGTCGGCGGAATGGGCTTTGGTGTTGGGGCAACAGCGGGTACGCAAGCGCTCACCATTACGGCAAACAACAGGATGAAGGTCATCTTCTTCATGTTTGTACTCCTTCGTTTCAAAAAGTGAGGGGTTGCTGTTTTCGATCAGCGGACTATCTTGCGTAAGAGCGGAGCAAACATTTGCGCCAAACGGCAGACGTGACCGGCGTGTGGGCGGGCGCGGATTCTGCTTGGGAGCATATGAATTTGAAAGCCAACACTGAATTGGTATGATCGCTTATGAATGCAGCACTTTCTATGGGAATTTTTCTTTCTCTATCATTAATTATATATGTGCTTAACTCACAGGAATCAAAAAGCGCCTTCCATCTATAGAAAGCGCTCCAACCTTGGCATAGCCAATCTAACCCTGCAATACCGGTCGGAATTTATTACCGCCTGTGCCAAGAAATGGTTACACGAGCATTCTCCGCTCATTGCCCTTCGTTTCACTCGTCGCGTATCCTGCGCGTCACCATCTCAACACTCTTCGTGTGCAGGCCGGCATACTGATGCGCGACATTTTTAGCCCATATTGGTCAACTGTGCGGTGACTGGATGATTTACCGGCAGAATGATGGGTTCAAAATCGAACCCATCCCCCACGCTGTTGTTAGCCATTGTGTTATTTGCATGTCTTTGATAATTACTGCATGAGTTGTCGAACGCTAGCGCAGATGCGTTGTTTGTTGGGGAGAATCCGGTCTTCCATCGGACGCGCATAAGGGATGGTTGTCTGGGTACAGACGCGGGCATACTTGCAGGGTATACCAGCCTCCAACACAACCGCTGACAATTCGCCCGAGAGACCAAAGCATTCGTAATCTTCATCCACCACAAGTAGACGCCCGGTTTGCGCCGCTGATTCACAGATAGCCGTTTTATCCAGCGGAGAGACAGTCCGCAAGTCCAACACGCTTACTGAAATCCCTTCAGATTCAAGAATATGAGCGGCTTCAAGTGCACGGTGTACACCCACACCCACACCGACGATTGTCACATCACCCCCTGCCCGGCGAAGGACCGCTTTCCCAATGGGCACCGGTTCCCACTTTTTAGGCACAACACCTTTTGCTCCCTCAGCAGGAATATCAAACTTCACTGTATGTCGCGCTCCTGAACCAAGGAACTCCAGCCAGGTTTCTGATAGGAGTTTGTGTTCAAGGAAGATGGTCGGTCCATCATGCTGGAGAGCGGCAAGCATCAAGCCGCCTGCATCGGCCGGAGTGGATGGAACGATTACTGTAAGTCCCGGAATATGCGCCAACCAGCCCCACAAAGATTGTTCATGCTGCCCGCCGTCACCGTAACCACCGCCACAAGGTGCGCGTACGACCACGGGCGCAGTCCATTTTCCACCTGAAAAGGCTTCGACTTTGGCGGCATGGTTAAGTAGAGCATCCATGCATACTGCGAGGAAATCCACCATATAGAATTCCACAACAGGCCGCAACCCTGCCATTGCAGCGGCCACGCCAACCCCAAGAAAGGCACTTTCACTAATAGGAGTACCTCGTACGCGTCTTGGACCAAATCGTACGAGTAGGTTACGCCGCAATAACAAGATGTCTTCACCGATAAGAACAATACGCGAATCATCACTCATGGCTTGGGCAAGAGCATTATCCACCGCTTGGGTAAAAAACATAGTTCTCATGATAGCACCTCCGCCATAACGGTGGTGAATATTTCGCTTATCTCTTTCTCAACCTGGTTTTCTAACTCGTTCAAGCATACAGTATCTGATTGCAAGGTTATGCGTGCACGCCGTACAGGATCATTTGCTAAGTCCCTGCGTGGATCGCGCAAAGTTGAGAGCACTGATCCTAGTACTAGTTTCAACCCAGCCAGACGTTCGCGAAAAACACCGCCACGAGGATGAACGAATGATTTGGTAAGCGGGACAACAATTCCAGGCATTTCTCTGATTGGATTGCGCACCATCCGGTTCAATTGGAATCCCAGAAAGTGACCTTCGAAGTGCACACACCGGGCATTTAGGAATGTAGGTCCATGACCAGAACGGGCGCGTTCAATCGCTGCATGGGAAGCCTCCCATACCTCGATGATATTTCTGCCATCAACATCAACGGCGGGAATTCCGAATCCGCGTGCCCGATCGTTCAATTTCCCACCTGTCATCATTTCGGATTGAGTGGTTATTGCCCAGCCGTCATTCTTACAGACAAACAACACGGGTAAATTCCAGGCTGATGCCAGGTTCATCGATTCCATCAACATACCCTGGTTCATTGCTCCTTCTCCGAAAAATGCGACGGCAACTGCTCCAGAGCGTGAGTATTGTGCCGCTAGCGCAAAACCAGCCGCGGTTGGTCCTTCTGCACCGACAATCCCTGAAGACGCTACCAGGTGTTCTTTAGAGAACAGGTGCATATGCCCGCCTTTGCCACCGCATAACCCGTCTGGATGACCGAGCAGTTCACGCAGGATAAGGATTGGGTCTACGCCGTCCATGAGCAGAGCTGCAGTGCCGCGATGATCCAATGCCATGGCATCACCTTCATGTAATTGGGTAACAACACCCGCGATGATAGCTTCTTCACCTGTTCCAAGATGCATTTCCCCCGAGATTAGACCGTCGTGCCAAAGTGCTGCAATGGCTTCTTCATATAAGCGGCTTTGTAACATAATTTTGTAAAACGACCATAAATCGGGTGGCATGAATACCTCCGAAAGTATTGGCGGCTAACGGTGTGGGTTTACGGGGCATGGCGAAGATGTGGACGTGGGCGATGCTTCGAATCAGGAAAAACTTGAAGCCAGATAACTGCCTGCTGTGTGGCGCAGAATCGATAAAACACAATGTGATTATGCCACGAAAATCAAAAAACGCCTTCCAACTCTGGAAGGCGTTAGTCGTTTCAATAAAATCTTACCCCTGCATCACCGGTCTGAACTTATACCCATACACAAGCATCCCGCGTTCATTGCCGTCTTCGCGTATCCTGCGCGTCACCATCTCAACCGGCATGCCGATGCGCGGTTTTTCTTCACCCAGGTCGGTCAACTGTGCGGTGACCACAGGACCTTCCGCCAGTTTGACCAGTGCCACGGCATACGGTGTAGTCTCATCAAAGCCGGCCGGCGCGTCGTGCATCACGGTATACGAATACACCTCACCCTTGCCGCTGAAATTGAAGGCTGTTTTGGCTTCGCCGCCGCAATGCGGACAGACATCCCGCGGGGGGAAGATCTTGGCATCGCAATGCGGGCAGACCTCACCGATCAGTCCGTAGCGTTGTTTTTTGAGTCTCCAATGACGGGGTATTTCCATGACTTTTTCTTCTTTCTTATTCAGGTAAATATGTAAGCCTAGTGTATACAGGCGAGACTCTCAAATACTATCAGGCTTGGTATTGCCCCCATTGCGGACGGCGCTTTTCCGTCCGAATTAGAATCTCCCCTACCCCTCTTTACAAAGAGGGGCAAATAATCAGTCCAACCGCTCCAGCACATGCGCGGCAGCGGTGGATGCCGGGCCGCCCAGGCACTGGATCAACGCGCGGCGGGCATCTTTGATCTGGTTGGCTCCAGCCTGTCCGCGTAACTGCTGCACGGCTTCGACCGCCTGGTAGACCCCAACAGCGGCCAGAGGATTGCCGCGGGCTTTACAACCGCCCATGGTCAAAATCGGCAGGTCGCCGGTCAGGGCAAGTTTTCCATCCTGCGCGAGCTTCCAGCCTGCACCGCGTTTGGCAAAACTGGCAGCTTCCAGCGAAAGCAGGGCATAGATACTGAAGGCATCACACACTTCGAACAGGTCGACATCGCCCGGTAGAATGCCAGCCTGACTGCAAGCGCGTTCCACGGAAATGCGGGCGGCATCAAATGCCAGCGGGT
>Ga0351945_1122_pt1 | contig 11296 bp, 15 predicted proteins | sample BONcelT113001F14_FD_205814 | JGI IMG/M metagenome (GOLD analysis project Ga0351945, IMG submission 205814) | Enriched cells from coal bed in the Powder River Basin, Montana, United States - BONCAT cells T11 rep3 HSBNCT.T11.300.1.F14 ... | reverse complement strand
CAAAAGGCGGTGGAGATTGCGAGGCTGAGCGGGTAAAGCGTCAAACACGCTGTACGTTGGCGTGTCCGCAATCAGCGGGATCTGGTGGGCAAGAAGTTCGGCATGAGCGGCCGAAATCTCGAATTGCTGACGGAGATCCTGAACACGCCCGAGGAAATCCAGCAGTCGGTGGCCAGAGGATTGATAACGCAGGACGCAGCGCGCAGGATCGCCCGGTTGCCGCTGGAGCAGCAGCAGGAACTGGCACATGACGTCGGGGAGTGGCTGGAGGATGCCAAAACCAATGACGGGTTGGCGTACCGGGTTGACCGGCTCGTCAAGTCGTTTTTAGCGAAGGCGGACAGGGCGGGCAAGGGTCCCAAACGGCCGGCCAAGAAGCGGGCCACAGTGAAGCAGTATCTGGCTGCGATGGAAAGGAACGCCGCCACGCTGCAACACATATTTGTGGAGAAACCGGCCCTGTGGTCGAGGCATGGGCCAAGGCTCAAGCGGGTCCATGAAAGACAGGCTCAGTTGATCGAGAAGATGGAATCGACGAATGGCGAATGACGCTTGCAGGCTGCTGGCAGACGATCTTGGAAAAAATTTCCAGCTCGTGGTCTCGGGGGCTCGCATCCAAGATGTTGCATCCCGGATGCAACATCTTTTGCCTTTCTCTTGCCCTCCTTTTGCCGGCCGAAGCTTGCAACACCAAACAGAACCAGCCCATCGGCGCTAATTATGGCTCCATATAAAGCAGGCACCGCACTCGCTAAGCCCCGTCACATGCGGCCGATGTATGCTTCGTTTCCGTCGCCACAAGTCATTTCGCGGGACATGCAACATGCCCATCGCTACCTGGCGGCCTGTCGGCAAAAAGGTAGCCCACCATCCCAGCGTTTTGGGCCAAAAGGCCATTTCGCTGAATACGCAACATGCTCATCGCCGCCTGTCAGCCAAGGCCATTTCGCCGAACATGCAACATGCTCATCGCTACCTGGCGGCCTGTCAGCCTGTCAGCCAAAAGGCCATTCCCGCTGATACGCAGCACAGACCGAAGACAAGCCCGGCTACAAGCCCCTGGAATCAACAGCTACTGTCCCGCTGAATACGCCGCACGCAGTCGCTGGCCACAAGAACGGCCGACGTATCGCTGTTGGTAGACGGCTGTTTTCGTTGACGACCTTGATGACTGCCGGAAACGAGCATCTTCCCGGTCGGTAATCAGCCCGCCTCGTCTGATGCAAAATCATCTGTGGACAGAGGCCCTGGGTCCTGTAACGGAGTCCCTGAATATGGGACCCGCCTTGTCACAGTGTATTGCTGGTCAAGATGTTCTCAGTCAAGATGCTCTTGATCAAGCTGGTTCAAGTTGTCGGATGAAATCTTTTCTTTTGGCCGTCAAGTGGATCAGCAAAGAAACAGCAGACGACCGGGTTTTCTTCTTCTTCTTTGTCTTTGCCCATCGACGGCAGTTATGGCTTGGCATAGGATGTTTTGACGTTGGGTAGCAGCAACAGCAGTAGCAGCAACAGATCAACAATCAACCTGCCTGCCTGCCTGCCTGCTTGCTTGTTGTTTGCAGGAACAGATGATATTGAGACAGAAAGAACAAAGAATCTCAAACATGCCAAGGAATCTTATGTCAGCTGATAACACTGCACACGAATTGCCAGCCGCTGAGGTGACCGCCGCCTTTAAGGACGTGACTGGCGATTTCATCAATTGTGCTGCAAACCGCAGTGAACTTGATTTGTTCTTGTCGATGGCGATGATGGCCTGGAACGTATCGGTGCAAGGTCCAAGTGAAACAGAAGAACTGATCGCCGAGTTCATCAGACGTTTCGAGTCCCCGACCTACCGGATACGCAAAGGGAACCTCGATACGCGGGAGAAGATACTCGAACTGGCAGCTCGCAAGATACGTTTCTACCCGGAACTGAAATGCGTGATTCGCGAAGCAAAATGTCAGGATCGCAGCGATGGGCTGTACTTGCTGGTGACTTGGGTGGAAGCTGTGTAGTTGATGTGTGTGTTTGTTGAACTGATTTTGGAAAAAATTTCCAACTCAGCAATTCGAGATATTACATCCCGGATGCAACATCTACTCCGTTGTCAGCCGGAAATACAGCGGAAACCGGGCATGGCCATTGCTGCGCCCAGGATCGCTTCTGACGCATTCTGGCTACTGGTAGCCCAGACAGAGGGGTAGACTGCCTGATGCGCCCTATCGCAGGGCTATGGCCCTTAGATGGGCAATGGTAGAATGACCCGACATGATCGCTGCTTGAGTAGCTCGCCAGGCGTGTGCTGGATGGATTTGATTCGCCCCGGTGATGGCCAAGCAGTGGAGTGGTGCCGGAGCAAGATTTCTGTCGGCAAGGACGTTGCAACGATCTCACCTGATCTCACCCGATCTCACCCGATCTCACCCGATCTCACCCGATCTCACCCGATCTCACCCGATCTCTTCTATTTCCCTCCAGCGGACTTGCTTCGGAAGATTGCCCGGTTTCCTGATTTCACCCGCCAAGACAACCACACCGCCGAGATCGGCTTGCTAGTCTGCCTAGTCTGCTTGGCCTGCTCAGTCTGCTTAGCCTGCTTAGCCTGCTCAGTTTCAAGAAAAGACCTTCATCAGCTGCATTTGGGGCTCTTGCGCCGCATCGGCTCCATTTGGGGACGACAGAAATCTCGTCCCAAGATGACCTGAGACGACCTGGGACGACCCGGTCGATCCAGAATCGGCAGAGCCAGGTTTCTTAGGTTCCGCTGTTTGCCGAGTTTGCTATTGCGGGTCACAGAGACGCTACTACTACTACTACCCTGTTCCCCATTTGCTGCTGGCGACAGAATCGCTGGCCGCTTGCTTCGATTTCAGGAATTCCTAGCTGCTGGCTGTCAATTCGAGCTAAGCAGAATGGTTCAACGTACCCTGTTTCTGCCAAGCTGTGAGCAGAATCATTCGGCAAACACGTGTCGCCCATTCGCCCATTTGTGAAGCCGACAACTGATTTCCGTGACGCTGGGAAGACAGGATTGCCGGTTGCTGGGAATAGCAACGAAAGAAAAAAAAACAACAGCAGCAGCAACAGCAGCGATTGTTTAGCCGTACGCACGCAGATCGCAACAGCAATTCAAACTTCGCAGCGAGGTGCTTGATGGGTTTGGCTTGCTTGGCTTGCTCGGCTTGGCTTGCCCTGTTGCTGTTCACTCATCAAAAAAAAGCCAATCAACAGGCAGTTACAGCAGTGTGTGTGTAGCGTTTTCTCTTCTGTCCTGCTGACACATCATCATCATCTTCATCAAGCTCGCTGTCGCTAACTGTCTTCTGCTCCGAAGCGTTTTGATGCTCAGTTTGACTGGCTGGGAGTGTGTTTCAGTATGCCGTATCGGCAGATATTGCATCCTGGATGCAATATCTTTTCTTGCCTCTGCCTCCCTCCCTGTTGACCGGGCTTTCTCTCTAGCGAACAGCTTAGCAGCCTCTGTCTATTCACTCTGCCAAGCTACCCCCGAACGCTATGCTATTGACAGCACTCCTTGCCACCGTAATAACCAAGACAGTTATTCTACTTCGTTTCCTATTATAGCAGAGGTTGACAATGACAATGGGTTTCAAAGAATTCCTGGACACGCTGGCAAGCGAGGGTATCCACTTGGAAGAGCACAACATCCGCTACGCTATCAAACGCCGCAGGATATCGCGGCCGGTACTTGATCCGAGCTTGCGGTTCCTATTCGAGAAGAAACACCTTGAAGAGGCCCGGAAGCTAAATGGCCAGTTGAGAGCGAACGCTCGTGTCGCGGGTAAAAAGCGTTGAACATGCGGGCACGACGGCAACCCGCACGTCGCACAAGATACAGCCCCCACACCTCGCCGGGCGAAGAAATGCCCGGCTGTATCGGAATGGAAGTCTTTTCTCGAAGAAAACAAATGTACCAAATACAAACGCCCCGAAGCTTGAACAACGGGGCGTCCGCCTTGTAGATCCCTCGGGCAAGAGGGAGATGGAGATTTTGATGAGCGCAACTATACAAAAAAGACTTCCAACGCGCAAGAGCAAGCCGGCAGATTCACGCCACAAGGACGCCGCTCTTGTAAACGGCAACGGCCACACCGCAAACAAGCAACAGCTTACCAAACCTAACGGCAATAAGTTTACGCCTTCATTTAACGAATAGACGGTTAAGAAAACTTCGGTGAGCCAGACGCCAGACCAACGACGTCGCGACTTTCGCTTCGTTGACTTTGCTGACGACGAACGCGAATCACCGCTAGAGCGGATTCGTCAACTGCTAAAAAACGTTAGTTCGTGTGGCGACGGCTTCAGTGCCCGCTGTCCCGCACACGCTGACGAGAACAATAGCCTGACCTTCAAAACAGATGAGACTGGCAAGGTTTTGATCCACTGCCACGCCGGTTGTTCTGTTGCGAATGTTATGAATGGTTTAGGGCTCGACATGTCGGCTCTGTTTCCGGCAGACAACAGAACGCATAACCCCGAACATGACATCCCTGCCACCACGCCCACCCGATCGCCCACGACGGTAAAGCTGAGCACGCCGACGACGGGCACAAAGTCAACCTGCTCTGTCGGCGTAGAACCGAAACCGTTCATGGCCCTGCCCAAGAAGTTTGCCGGGGCAGAAATAGCAGAGAGATTGACACACGAAGCGGACGACCCGGTAGTAGAAATGCTGGCTGGCGAACTTGGCGTTACGGCAGAGTCGTTGCGAAAACTACAGGTTGGCTGGAATGAACGGGGAAAAAGCTATACGTTTCCCGAACGAAACGCCAAAGGCGAGATCACAGGAATTACCTCTCGGCTTGCTGACGGCGGAGCAAAGAGGACCTTCAAAGGCAGCAAGCGCGGCCTGACATTTGCCACTGACTGGGCCGAAGCGGAAGGTCCGCTGCCGATCGTGGAAGGTGCCAGCGATACGGCCGCCGGTTTGACGATGGGTATGGCGGTTATTGGCCGACCGTCTGCAACCGGCGGTTCTAGGCACCTGGCAGAACTGCTGAACGATTTCCCGGAAGATCGCGAGATTCTGGTCGTCGGCGAAATGGACGCCAAGGATGACGGAAGTTGGCCGGGACGTGATGCGGCCAAAGATATGGCCACCTCGCTGGCGACAGCGTTGGGCCGCAGTGTGAAGTGGTGCCTGCCGCCCAAAAAGGCTAAGGACTTGCGGGCGTGGCTCGCACAACAAGAAAACCAGGACGTGCCAGCCGATCTCCGCGAAGAGTTCTTGGCAGGCGTGAAGATTAACGAGGCTAAAGCCAGTTGTGAGCCGTTGAAACTGATCGACAGCCGAACGTTCGCCACGGCAAAGTTCGAGCAAACGTGGTTGATCAAGGGGATCATGGTGGCTGGTCAACCGGCTGTCGTGGGCGGTCCCAAAAAATCGCTGAAAACGTCGTTGCTCGTTGACTTGGCCGTGAGCTTGGGGACCGGCTGTAAATTCCTCGGCGAATTCTCCGTAGAACGAAAACGGGTCGGCGTCATTTCCGGCGAAAGCGGCGAACGAACGTTGCAGGAAACATATCTCCGCATACGCAACTCGCGATCAAAGAACTGCGGTGATGATCCAGTGGTGCCGCCGCCGCAGAGACCCGCGGTATCAGCGCGGAAGCGCCCCGCAGGGCGGATATCTGGAGGTCGAGGCGCGCACTGGTTCCCGGCTCGGCGCAGGGCATTTGAAAACTGCGGAGTTGGGGTTGAAGGGTGCGGGATGTTGCCGAGCAAGAGCCGGAACTGCGGATGAGGGCGAGTGATGATTCGGGGGACAGGGAAGGCTGGGGGCGCCGCCTACGCTTGGGGGCTGCGTCCGCGGTGCTCGCCGCGACTCGGATTCCCAACGCGGAGATGGAAGAGGCCACTGGCGGGACTCTTGCCACAGAACGCTTGGCAGAGCGAGGAGCGAGGGATGGGATTCAGCCCGCAGGTCGGCAGCTTCGCCAGCGGGACTGGCGAAGGGCGAACTGGGTTCCCCAGGCGATCCGGTCCGCACCTCCACCACGGTGGCCCAACGTCAGTTCGGACCGAGGCTTGGCGGGCAGAAGATCAGCCGGATGGCTGCAGGGTTACGCGATAGATTTCTCCTGGAGCAGGGGGACTTCCCTCTTCTTGATCCGCCTTGTGCTGGTCGCAGTATTCCGGGAAGTGTCCGTGTCAGCGATTCTGCCGTGGTTGCGGAGAGGCCGATGGATCAGGGCCAGTCCGAACAGCTTGGCGTGCAGAAGTGACCGGGGACGGGGAGCCGCGCCGCAGGGTAGACGACATGAACGGCACGAACTACACTGACGACCTTGACGACCTTGACGACCTTGACGACCTTGACGACCTTGACGACCTGGACGACCTGGACGACACTGACGACGAGCCGGACAGAACCAAGAAACCTTACGTAGCTGATACGGAATGGGCTTTGAGACCCGCGTCCCAACTCCGCCGCCGGATCCGTGACGAAGGCTTGACAGAAGTGTACAAGCTGGAACTGGCTGTCATTGATCCGACAATCGCCATGATGGAAAACGGCATCCGCGTAGATACCGATCGCTTGAACAAGCTGGCAGACTTCTTTGATCAGAAAGCCGCAAAGAGCCTTTGTCGCAGACGTGCCAACCAGTGTTCTAGCCGTTGCAGCACGGCTAAGGGCCTATTAAAACACGTGCATCCGGACACCAGCCGCATCTATTGCACCTTTGATCCGCTCGGCACCGAGACCGGCAGATTCACGTGCAAAAACCCGTCGCTACACAGCGTCCCAGCCGAACTCAAACAGGCATTCATTGCCGATCCGGGCCATTTGCTGATCGAAGCAGATTTCTCGCAGATCGAACTTCGGGTCTTGGCTCACTTCAGTCACGAGCCATCCCTTATCGCAGCTTTTACGGGCGACGAGCACGAAGTAGACCTCCACTGTCGCACGGCAGCGAGGGTGTTGCAGATCGAAGAATCCAAGGTGACAAAGGAGCAGAGAAACGGTTACGGCAAGATGTTGAACTTTGCCATTCTTTACGGCCAAGGGGCGGCTGGTCTGTCCCGAACGCTTGGAACCAGTGAATCCGAGGCCAAAGGACGGATCGCAGCCTATTTCAGCAGCTATCCGCAAGTCCAACAGTGGAAACAAATCGTCGAACAGCAGGCGATGGAGAGCCACGAAGTCAGAACTTTATATGGCCGTCGAAGGACCCTGCCTGACGTCGATTCACGCGACACCAGCAGAAGAAGATCCGCTTTGCGGCAAGCCGTAAACACGGTGATTCAAGGCACCGCTGCCGACATCAACAAGTTTTCTCTCGTTCGCCTCTATAATTCGCTGCCGGAGACTTGCCGCTTGCTGGTGACGGTCCATGACAGCGTGTTGATCGAAGTGCCCGAAGATGACGTCGAAACCATCGCCAAGCTTGTCAAGAACGTGATGCAGACTCCGCCGCCGAAGTTTTCTGTGCCGCTGGTTGTCGATGTGCAATACGGCCGAACGTGGGCAGACTGCAAGAAACGAACGGGAAACACGGGAGTAAAGTAGGCTTGCCCAGCAATGGCTGTCGGCGGCCAGCAGAATTCGGCCGGTTTGGTCGAGATGGTTGAGGGAAATGAGCGGGGATTGATGGTCAGAAATTTGGGCCGCGCGGATCTGGCTCGCACAGAATTGCTGGCGTGTTGCGGTTGAGGGATTAAGGTAGAGAGAGGAAACAAGCAGCGTTAATGGGGGCGCTGCAAGGCAGCCAGAGAAAGAATCGCCTCGGGCGGAAGTAACGAGCTTCCGTCCGAGGCTTGACCTGTCGGGAGCAAGACCTCCCTTGGGCCCACTTCACCATACGTCATCCAGACCGGGGTTTCAAGATCCGCCCTGCCAGCCGCGGGTTCGCCGGTGTTTGTTGGCAGGTTGTGGATGTTCTTTTCGGCCCTGCTGTGCGCGGAAGTATTACTGCAGTCCCGAATGCCGCGCCAAGGCGCGAGCGTGGTCCCAGCAGCAATCGCAAGAGAAGTATCGGGCCAGCGAGCAGGGGCGTGCTTGCCGACGGGAGCAGTCGCGGCGTTACCGGGAACGTTGTCGGCAGGAGTGCGCCGCAGCGAAAAATGGTGTTGGGGGCGGTCCCGCGAGGGCGCGCGTGGGTCATCAGCATCCGCCCCGAGGCCGAAAAATTTGTTGTCACCGGCCGGGTTGTTACAATCGGTTCGTGCGGACCCCACGTTCGCCTCTTCAGGGCTTCTGTAGCCCGTTGTGCCGCCAAGAGTTCCGTCGTGCTCGGGCGTTGGATGAGCGCTGGCAGCCGGGTTGTGCGGGATGTCCCCGGGAATGCTTCGTAGACCGTCTGCCGGTGGGCCGCGAAGGCGAAGATCCGTGCTCATTATAGACGCGATTCGGAGTCGCCTTATCTTGGAAGAGCGTCACGGAGGGCCCGCGGCGGAGAAGTACCGGATCCAGTTTGCAGGTTCAGGGGAGAGGCTTTTTTCAGCTCGAGGGAGAGGCGGCGATGCGTGACTGGTCGCGCGGTGAAATCCAGTTTTTTGCGTTGGAGCGGTTCGACGAGCGTTACGGCTGCTACCGCCTGCCGGCGCGCGAAGCCGAAGCGGACATGGTCTCGTCGTTGCGGCAGTTCGGTCAGCTTTCTCCGGTCGTCTGCCGTTGGCAGGAGGAAACGCCGAGCCTGATCGACGGCTTTCGTCGGTTGCATGCGGCCCGGCAGATCGCCGGGTTGGGCGGGCTGACCACGCGGCTGGTCGAGATCGACGACCGGGAGGCGAAAGTGGCGATGTACCGGTTGAACCTGGTCGGGCGGCGGGTGCATGTACTGGAGGAGGCTTGGCTGGTCTACGCCTTGGTTCGGGAAGACGGGCTGTCGCAGTTGGAGGTGGCGCAGCTGATGGGCCGGCACAAGAGCTGGGTCTGTCGGAGGTTGGCCTTGTTGGAGAAGTTGGCAGCCCCGGTGCGGCAGGACTTGCAGCTGGGGCTGTTGTCGCCGACAGCCGCCCGGTCGTTGACGCAGTTGCCCGCGGGCAACCAAGAAGAAGTCCTGGAAGCGGTGCGGCGGGAATCGTTGACGGCCGCCGAAGTGCGCGACGTGGTGGACTTGCTGTTGTCCAGCAGCACGCGGGAGCAGAAGGAATTCGTGCTGGAAAAGCCTCGCCAGGCGTTGTCTCAGGCCCGCGGCGGGCCGACGCGTTCGTGGGATCCCCGGCTGAGTACGGCGGGGAACCGGGTGGCGCGGAAGCTGGCTGGCTTGTTGGACTACTTGGCGGGGATGGAGAACTGGTTGCGTCATCGGGGGCGTGGCGAGCTGTCGCTGTGTGATGTGGGAATTCTGTCACCGGGCTTCGAGCGTTTGGCTCGGGACAGCCGCGTGGTGGGAGAACTGGCAGACGATCTTGTGCAGGAGATGAAGCTGAAATGAGCGAAAACACCATCAATGAAATTGTGCGTTTATGGCATAGCGGGAGTTCACGGCGGCGGATCGCGCAGCAGCTGGGGATCTCGCGGCATCAAGTCGAGAAGGTCCTGGCCGCGCATCAGCGAGGGCGCAGCGAGGGCACGACGGCGGATCAGCTGCCGCGTGCCAAGCGGCGTCGGGCCCGTTCGCTGGACAAGTACGAGCTGTTGCTGGCGCAGTTGTTGAAACGCTATCCGGATATCACGGCGGTGCGGGCGCACGAAGAGTTGCAGAAGCTGGGATTTAGCGGCAGTTACAACGCGGTCAAACGGGGCTTGCGGGAACTGCGTCCGGTCCCCGGTCCCGAACGGGTACAGCGATTCGAGACGGCCCCGGGCGAGCAGGCGCAGATGGACTATTCGACGTACACGCAGCCGTTTACGCGGGAGGGGCCGCGTCGCGTGCATCTGTTCAGTTACGTGTTGGGATACTCGCGGCGGCAGTATCTGCGGTTCGTCGAGTCGCAGGATTTCGCGACCACGGTCCGCGAGCACGTGCGGGCGTTTACGCACTTGGGCGGTGTGGCCGCCACGTGCTTGTACGACAACATGAAGGTCGTGGTGACCCGCTACGACGGCGACGAGCCGGTGTACAACACGCGGTTCTTGGCATTCGCCACGCACTACGGTTACCGGCCGTGGGCCTGCCGGCCTCGGCGGGGTCAGACGAAGGGGAAAGTGGAACGGCCGTTCGACTACGTGGAAAAGAACTTGCTCAACGGCCGCACGTTCAGCTCGCTGGAACACCTGAACGAAGTCACGCAGTGGTGGTTGGAACACGTCGCCGACGCGCGGACTCATCGCGAGACGAAGCAAAGTCCGCGGGAACGCCACCAGCTGGAACTGCCGCACCTGATTCCGCTGCCGGCGCAGCCCTACGATACGGCGGAGGTAGTCTATCGTTGCGTCAACGGCGAGGGCCTGATCGTCTATTGCCAGAACTACTATTCGGTGCCCGACCGGTATCTGGGCCTGATGCTGCCGGTGCGAGTCACCGAAACGAAAGTCATCATCTACGGGCCGCATGTGGAGGAGATCGCCCGCCACCCGCGGTGGCCCCGCGAAGTCGCCGGTCAAACCAGCCGCCTCGCGGAGCATGCGCAGAAGCCGGACGAGGGCCGCCAAACGGAGACGCTGCAACAGCGATATGCCGAGCTGGGCGAGTGGGCCGCACGGTTCTTGGCAGGCCTGCTGCGTCACCGCCGGTACGCCAAAGACGAGGCGCAGAAGATCCTCAGCCTGTTGGAGATGTACTCCCGCCGGGACCTGCTGGCGGCGTTGGAACGGGCGGCTCGGTACGGCGCTTACTCGCGCTCGGCCATCGAGCGGATTCTGGCCGTGACCGCGACGCCCAAGACGAGCTCGGACAAGCTCGCTGAGGAAGAAACCCGTCAGCTCCGCTTGCTGCTGGGCGAGGAGCCGATCCGGCCGCGGACCGGCAAAGAGTATGGTGACCTGTTCCGCAACTTACCTTCACCTTCGGAGACATCCCCCGATGAACCCCCGACCGACGAACCGCCCCCACCGTCCGACGAACCCTTCTGAGACGCTGCCGGCGAAAATCCTGGACCACTTGGCGGCGTTGAAGGTCTCGTTCTCTCGGGAGCAACTGGACCACGTTCTGCATCAAGCGGAGCAACACTCCTGGTCCTACCTGGAACTTCTCGAAGCGTTCCTCAATCCGCCGTCGCAGAGCCGGCGGGAACGGTCCGTGGAACATCGGATCCGCGCGGCCCGCTTCCCCGGAACGCACACCTTGGAGCAGTTCGACTGGGCGTTCAACGCCGCCGCGATCGACCGCCTGCAAATCGAAGAACTGGCCACCGGCGACTTTATCCGCCGCAAGGACAACCTGCTGATGGTGGGAAAGAGC
>Ga0351945_1118_pt1 | contig 11414 bp, 8 predicted proteins | sample BONcelT113001F14_FD_205814 | JGI IMG/M metagenome (GOLD analysis project Ga0351945, IMG submission 205814) | Enriched cells from coal bed in the Powder River Basin, Montana, United States - BONCAT cells T11 rep3 HSBNCT.T11.300.1.F14 ... | reverse complement strand
GATTGATCTCGGTCAATAGATTCCATCTGGTTGTAGTGGGACATTCCCAACTGATAAATAACATACGGCACATTTTCATTTGTGGGGTGAAAAACAAGGAAATCACTGTATTCATTTTCCGCTTCGGCATATTTCTTTTGACTGAAATAAGAATCGGCAACGCCTATTCTGGCCATAACCGCCAGTTCATGCAGCGGGTATTCCTCTTTGACGCGCGTAAAATACTGCCGGGATTTTTCATATTTCTTTTTACTGAACTCATACGCGCCGTTGGCGTAAAGCCCTTCCGGGTTGGAGGCGAATCTCGGCCGGCTGCCGCCGAACAGATTGGAAAAGGAAATCTGGCAGCCGCTCAAAAAAACCAGCAGCAGCAGGGCGGTGACAATTAATTTGAAAGGTGATTTTTTATTCAATATTTTTAAACTCATGTGCTTCCTTCTATCCCTTAAATTTAAGTTAACGGTTTTTTAACCCTTCTTCACCAGTTCCAATATTTTTTCTTTAGCGACAAGTCCGATAATACTGTCCACAACTTTTCCGTCTTTAAAAAGAATTATGGTGGGTATGCTGCGCACGCCAAAATTCACTGCTGTTTTCTGATTATCATCGACATTCATTTTCATGACTTTAACGCTGTCTTTCAGTTCGCCGGCCAATTCTTCAATAACCGGCCCGATTGCCTTACACGGACCGCACCACGGCGCCCAAAAATCAATCAGCACAGGTTTTTCGCTTTTTAAAACTTCACTCTCGAAGTTATCATCGGTGGCTGTTTTCAAAAATTCACTGCCCACTGATTTACACCCTCCCTGATTTTAATCGAGGGCTTTTATGTCATAATACGGCTTGAAAAGTCAAATTCTATTTGCCCCGTGATTTTAGCCGATCAATTTTTTGACTGAACAACTTTAATCTGCTATGAATGCAGTAATTAAGGGAGGTTATATGGGTTTAGTCGGCGTTATTTCCACAACATTGGTAATGGAAAGAAGCACTTTTTTAAAAGAAGCAAAGCCCAAAATGCTGGATAATGAATTCGGCCGGGCCGCCGTTTACTTGTATGAAGGAATCGCTCTGATTTTGCGTCACGGTGATGATCCCCATCATCACATACTGCCTCATATGATAAATCATCGCGCCAATTTAAAGGCGCTGAAGGAAATCGGCGTCAGGGAAATAATAGGAATTAATTCAACTGGTTCTCTGAAAAAAGAACTGTCTCCCGGGACAATTGTTATCCCTGATGATTTTGTGACGCTTACCGCCACGCCGACTATTTTCCAGGATAGTGTCGTGCACATAACGCCGAGCTTAAACGAAGAAATACGCCAAAAATTGATTAACGCGGCAAAACGTTGTTCGCTACCTGCCGTGGAAAAAGCGACTTACTGGCAGACACAGGGGCCGCGACTGGAAACAAAAGCGGAAATCAGAATGATGGCAAATTTTGCCGATATCGTCGGCATGACGATGGCCAATGAAGCCGTCATCGCTATGGAACTGGAGCTACCGTATGCCAGCGCCTGCTCCGTGGATAATTTCGGCCACGGCCTCGTGGAAAAACCATTAAGCCTGGAAGAAATACTGGAAGGCACGCGCCAAAACGCCGATTTGATGGTTAAGCTGCTGGAAAGCTATTTAAAAATTTAATTTCAGAAAAGCGCAAGTGTTTTCAAGCACAAAAATCCCGGCTCTTCGATATTATACAGATTGCTTCTTCGCCCTGCGATCTCATCGCAATGACAATAGCATAACCAGAGAAACGACTATTTTAATCAGAAAGCGCCCAACTGGCACGGCTTGACTTTTATTTTAAGCGTCTCACAGGCGGCACAAACTCTCATCCGGGGGATATTCAACTGTGCGGCAATCTTCCATGCCGCCGCGCAAGGAAGCCTTCCGTCTTGCAGCGCCTGCTCTATCGTTGTTTTCAGTTCCGGCGCGACTTGGGTTGCCGGCTGTACGATTTTTTTCTTGTCGCCGTAGCCGAAAAGCCCGAGCTGGCATTCAATAATATTAATATTGAGAATATCTATGGCTTTGCCGACATCTCCGATGGTTACACCTTTTTTACCGGCAAGTTCCTCCGCCTTTTTGCAGGCAATATTGTTATCCTGTACCTGCGCGAGAATTTCTTTTTTCAAACCTTCATCTAATGTGGTACCTTTCGGATGCTTTTCAAAATACTTACCTTTATCCTGGTGCGCCATTTTACCCTCCTGGTCAATTACATTGCGGAAAGAGTTTTTGTATCTAAAGTTTTAAAGCCGTTTTCTTCCAGAAGCTTTTCCGTTTTTTGCGTCTGGTCAACATCAACGACGAATACCGCGGTTTTTGAACCTTCCAGCACAAAACCATAGGCGTTATTGACGTTGATTTTTTCTTTATGGAGCAACTGAGTAAGGCTATCGAGACCGCCCGGTTTATCCGGAATCAAAACAGCCAAAACCTCGCGCAGATGAACGGTCATACCCGCTTTGGACAAAGCCGCCTCCGCGCGCTTCGGGTCATCAACAATCAGGTTGACCACGCCGAAAGTATCCGCCGTGGCGATTGTCGTCGCGCGGATGTTTATTTTTTCCCTGTTTAAAACGCCGGTCACGGCCGCGAGCTTCCCCGGCTTGTTTTCCGCGAAAATAGAAAGTTGATACGCGATCATAATGTTCTCCTTTTTAGATTAATATCAACAAATTAACAAATTACTACTTTGCCAGACCATTTTGTCTTTGCGAGGGAGAAAAACGACCGAAGCAATCTCTTATCTATTCAATATTAGAGATTGCCGCCCGGCATTCGCCGGGCAAGCTGCTCCCTGCGGGAGCTCGCAATGACAAATGATGATTGCGACACAGTATCTACGCCGGTATGACGAGAGTGATGTTTACGCGCTTCACGCTTCACGAGATACGCTTTTTCAACGCATCAGGCACCTGCCCCGGGAAAAACCGGGAACTTTTACCGCGGTCATCCCTCTAGTCTTTGCGGTTGTCTATCACCCTAATCGCTTTTCCTTCACCCTTCGGGATGCTGTCCGGTTCCACTAAATTTACTTTCGGCGTAATCAGAATTTCGCTTTTTAGTTCTTCCACGATTTTTCTTCTTAAACCTTCCAGTTGTTTCATGTCGCCGGAAAAATACTTTTTATCCACCTCCACCTTGATTAGCATATCATCATTAAATCCTTCGCGCTCTAAAATAATCAGGAAGTTTGTGCCGACTCCTTCTATCTCCATCAGCTTCTTTTCCACCTGCATGGGATAAATATTGACGCCCTTAAGAATCAGCATATCGTCTGTTCTGCCTTTGATCCTTTCTATCCGGCGGTGCGTTCTGCCGCAGGGGCATTTGCCCGGGATGATTCTGGTCAAATCCTTGGTGCGATAGCGGATAAGCGGCATACCTTCCCGCTGCAGTGACGTCAAAACCAGTTCGCCTTCTTCTCCATCAGCTACCGGCTGCAATGTTTTCGGGTCAACTATTTCCACCAGAAAACTATCTTCCCAGGTATGCATGCCGTTTTGTTCAGGGCACTCAAAAGCCACGCCCGGCCCGTTCATCTCCGATAAACCATAGGAATTAAACGCTTTATAGCCGTAAATTTCTTCTATTTTTTTGCGCATTTTTTCCGTGTGCGGCTCCGCGCCCAAAAAAGCTATTCTCACCTGTGTATCGCGGCGCGGATCAAGATTAAGCTCCGCAAAGACCGTGGAAAGATGCAGGGCGTAGCTGGGGATGACATGCACAACCGTCGTTTCAAAATCACGCATGAGCTGAATCTGGCGCTTGGAATTGCCCGCGCCCGCGGGAATGATCAGCGCGCCGATTTTTTCCGCCCCGTAATGAAAACCCAAACCGCCGGTGAAAAGCCCGTAAGTCATCATGTTTTGGAAAACATCGCTCTGGCGCATACCCGCCATATACATGCAGCGCGCCAAGAGGTTCGTCCAGACCGCGATATCACGGAGAGTGTGAAAAACCACCGTGGCGCGCCCGGTAGTCCCGGAAGACGAATGCATCCGTACCAGTTTTTCCTTCGGCACGGCGACAAAACCATAAGGCCAGTGCTCGCGCAAATCGTCTTTGGTGGTAAACGGAAACTTTTGTATATCGCTGACTGATTTTACGATCTTCGCGTTTAACTTATTATCTTTAAATAACTTTTCATAATAGGGCGACTTTCGCGCTTTATTTACCGTTTTTTTCAGAGCGGCCAGCTGCAACTTTTTGAGGCTTGCCTGGCCTATCTTTTCCACTTCTTTTTCCCAGTACATCTACTTCCTCCGCATATTCATTTAATTTTTACAATCGCGACTCTATTTTATCAAGTCATAATAAATTCTAGGGTATTCGATATTGTGTCGTAATGTCTTTGCGAGGGAGGGTAACGACCGAAGCAATCCCTTGGTCAATACGAGGGAACTCATGAGATTGCCGCGGGCTTTGCCCTCGCAACGACTTCGTCGGATTGCCACACGCACTGTCGTGCGTTCGCAATGACAAACAATATTTATATTTTCCGATATTTAATTCCTTCTTTCATTATAATGCCGTTTCTTTGCAGGCGTTCCAGGTGCTTTTTTACCAGCACGCGTTCGTTGGTTTCAAAAAAATCCAGCGGTTCTCTGGGCTTGCCGTAAATCAGCCAGGCGGCGGATATTTCTTCCAATGTCGAAGGTTTTTTTGAGATAAAATTAAAGATTTTCTCTTCTCGCTGATGGACTATATTTTCGTAATCGTCCCAAAGCTTTCCCGGGTTTTCCTCAAAGAGGCCTTTTTCGTGACAGGCAATCCAAATTTTGGCCGGAATTTCCTTGAGACGCCGAATGGATTCTATCGTTTCTTCAATACTCGAGGCGGCATCGCCGTACCAGGGGCCAAACGGCGTCAGGTCATAATCGCCGATAAAAAGAACTTCTTCTTCGGGAAAGAAAAAGGAAAGATGCCCGGGCGTGTGCCCCGGCGTGGCAATAGTTTGCACACGGATGCCTCCGATATCCACCTGCTCGTTTATCGGGAAAAAGCTTGCCGATTTCAGCGGCTGATAATTAAATTCCTTGCGCATAATTTCTTCCCAGTAAGCGCGAATTTTAGCGTCGTTTATCCCGTACCAGTCCAGAAAAGTTTCGATATCGGTAAGCGGCGGAAAATCCGTTTCGGATATCCATACCGGCGCGCCATCAAAAAGATACATGTAATGAATATGGTCTTCATGCCAGTGCGAAAGCCAGACCATATCCACGCCTTCCTGGTCGCGCAGGCGGGTAAGCTTTTCCAGAGAGCAGGCCGGATCAATAATAATCCGCGCCTCGCTTCCTTCTATATAGAGCGAATGATTAAACGGATACCTGCCACAGTTGTCTCCGCTGATAAAACACAGGCGGCCAAATTGACGATCCTTCATAAAAACCTCGTTTAAGCTATAGCGGCAAAAATATATGAAATTATCCGGACAATTTCCATAATTAATTGCCATAAACTTTATCGCCAACCGTGCTTAAAACGTCATCTCTGAATTGTCACCCTGAACATCACACAAAATATCCTGAAAACATTCATGTTTTTCATGTTGACTTTAAAATATTCTGGAGTAAAATTGATATGAAATTGAAGGGGAGAAAGAGTCAACCACAAAACATCATATTTACTGACCGCCATGTTTAGAGACCTTTGCATAACCGCTTTTTTGTCATCGCCCCGCCGCGGCGGGGCTGAAGCGGGACGACGTGGCAATCTGTTTAAATGTCTATTGCTTATGAGATTGCTTCGTCCCGACAAATCGGGTCTCGCAATGACCGGATGGGTATTATGCAAAGGTCTCTTTAAAATAAAGGGGGGAAGAATATGATCAGCTTCCAAGCCAATTCCGATACAACAAACAACAAATTCTTTCGATGAGCAAGGAAAGGAAGAGGAAAACTCTCCCATGATAGTAACACTTATCTTGATGTTTTCTGTTCTCCTGCAACTCGCTGCCGCAATCATGGCCTTCAGGCTTATTCCCCTTACCGGCAAACGAACGGCATGGAGCTTCATTGCCCTGGCCCTGATGCTCATGGCCATGCGGCGGGGCGTCCCGCTCATCCGCATGCTTTCAGGAGATACAATAATCCAGCCCGACTTAAGCGCCGAACTTATCGCGCTGGTGATATCACTCCTGATGGTAGTCGGCATCTCAAGAATCGCGCCGATCTTCACCGAAAGCAAGCGGGCGGAATCCCAAAGAAAGACTGCAATCGGGGCATTGCGCGAATCCGAGAGGCAGTGGCGAATCACCTTTGACGCCACAAACAATGCCATCTGGCTTCTCGACAAGGAACAACGGGTGTTGCAGTCAAACAAGACCGCGGAGAAGTTTTTTAATCGTCCATACGGAGAGTTTATCGGTAAATACTGCTGGGAGATCGTTCACGGCACGGCGCAACCGATCCCCGAATGTCCCCTCCTTCGAGCCCGGAAGAGCCTCCGCCGCGAGACCATGGAACTGCAGATTGGCGAGGGTTGGTTTGAAGTCATGGTGGACCCCGTCCTGGATAAAGCCGGCAAGTATGAAGGCGCTGTCCATGCCGTCAGCGACATCACCGAACGCAAGCTGGCGGAAGAAGAATTAGACAGAGTCAACCGAGTGTTGGCGGTCGTCAGCCAGATCAATCAAATAGTTGTCCGCACCCGCGAACAGAACAAATTATTTGCCGAGACTTGCCGCATTGCCGTTGAATACGGGAAATTCCGTATGGCTTGGGTCGGACTGAGTGATGAGCAAGATAAAATGATTAAGCCGGTTGCCTGGGACGGCTTTGAGGAAGGCTATCTCACCAGAATCAAGAAAATTTCCGTATTAGACATCCCGGAAGGCCGGGGCCCAACCGGCACGGCAATCCGGGAAGGAAAACACTTTTGCTGTAACGATATAGCTAATGATCCCATCATGGCTCCCTGGCGGGAGGAGGCTCTACAGCGCGGGTATCGTTCCTCCATCGCCCTGCCGATTATTTTATCAAACAGAATAATCGGCGCGTTCTCAATTTACGCTGATAAACCGTTCTTTTTCAATGAAGATGAAATAACCCTGCTTGATGAAGTTATCAGTAATATTAACTATGCGCTCGAGACAATGGAAAGCGAAAAGAAACGGCATCAGATGGAAGATGAAATCAGGCAGATCAACGAAGAACTGGAGAGGCGCGTAGCCGAGCGCACCGCCGAGCTTACGGCAAAAACCGCCGAACTGGAGCGAACAAACAAAGTGTTCGTGGACAGGGAAATGAAAATGAGGCAGCTAAAAGAGAGAATCGCTGAGATGGAGAAACAAAAAGAATGATTACGGTAATTGGTAAAGATTACAGCGATGAAAAAATAGATTACAGAGATAAAATAGAAGATTATGGAGATTAACAGGAAAAAAATTACAGTTACCAGGAAAGATGCTTCAGGAGACTAGATGAGCTTTAATATCAGCCGCATCTTGCAACGCAAAGCTTTTGTTGTTTTAATTATCGCCATCATCGTCATTTTTGCTTTATTGACCTGGTGGACCGTTTTACAAGCGCACCGCGAGATGATTAGCAATCTTCTGCTGCAAACGCGCCTATTGGCGGAAACAATAAATCATCATCACGTGAAAACCCTTGGCGGCAGCGGCGCTGATCTGAAAAATCCCGTTTACATACGCCTCAAAGAGCAGTTTGCCGCTGCCCGGCAGCTCAACGACAAATACCGCTTTCTCTACCTTGTAGGACGCAGGGCTGATGGAAAGATTTTTTTCTTCTTGGATAGCGAACCTATCGGCGCCGCGGACGAATCCCCGCCAGGGCAAATTTATGATGAGGCGACGGATAAGTGGGGTCGTGTTTTTCAGACCGGACAGGCACACACAGAAGGACCGGTAACCGACCGATGGGGAACGTTTTTCTCTTCCATGATGCCGGTGGTGGACCCTGCCACAAATAAAGTGATTGCCGTGCTGGGGATAGATATCGATGCCGGTGATTGGAAATTGGAACTTGCCCGCACGGCGCTGGCGCCCGCGCTCTTTGCACTGGCACTAATTGTTATCCTGCTGGCGGGAACAATTTTTTTGGCGCGTAGAAACCGTATGGCCGACAAGGCGCCGCGCTGGATGAATTACTTTGAACCGACGCTGGCCGCTTTATTTGGTCTTGTATTGACCATCTTTGCCGCATGGCTTCTCCACGAAAGCGAGCGGCGTGACCGTAACGGAATTTTCCAGCAACTGGCGGAAAGCCGGACTCTCATTGTCGCCAAAGAATTACAAAATATCCGCAATTATGATTTGGAAGGGCTGGCCCGCTTTTATCAGGGAAGCGAATACGTTACATATAAAGAGTATATTGAGTATACAGGCTTTCTCGCTAACAATCCGGCGGTCCAGGCCTGGGAATGGATACCGATAGTCCCCGCGGCGCAAAAAAATCAATTCGAAGAAGCCGCCCGAGCGTCCGGATTAAAAGGATTTGAGATATGGCAAAAAGATAAAAAAGGCGCCCGTATTCCCGTCACTAAAAGGAGTTTTTACTATCCTGTTTATTATGTGGCTCCATTAGCCGGAAATGAAAGTGCTTTAGGCTATGACCTCGGCTCGGAACCTTTGCGCCACGCCGCTATGATCAAGGCCGCGCATACAGGGTTGGTTACCGCAACCGAACCAATAACGCTCGTACAAAAGCCGGGCAATCAGAAAGGCTTGTTGATATTTCACCCGGTCTTCAAAGACAAAGGCTCCAGGCATCTGAAGGGGTTTGTGTTGGCCGTATTGCGCATGGGTAAACTGTTGGAAAACATCGGTCCAAACATCTTAACAACACAGATGGAAATTTCTCTCCTTTTCCCCGACGGAACAAACGTGACTCTGGCAACAAATTTTGACGACGGACAGCCCCAGCAAGGCGGGCCCTTTTTGACGCGTCCCGTTTTCGCCTACGGTAAGGTTTTTGGGGTAAAATCATATGCCGATAATGCATTTTTGGATGCCTATCCGCCCCGGGCGGCGTTCTTCACCACTCTGGCGGGCTTGATGCTGACGGTAGCGTTAACGTTTTTGCTGGGCATGACTATCCGCGGTCGTTCCACACTGGAAAAACTGGTGCAAGCGCGCACCATGGAACTGCGGGAAAGCGAAACCCTCTACAGAAAGATCTTTGCAGACCCTTCCGCGGTGAAATTACTGATTGACCCGGATACCGCCGATATTATCGACGCCAATCAGGCCGCGGAAAAATTTTACGGCTGGCCGCGCGAAAAACTAAAACAGATGAAAATAAGCGATATCAACACGCTTTCCCCGGAAGAAATAAAACAGGAAATGGATAAGGCCAGAACCAGAAAAAAGATATACTTTGAATTTCGCCATCGCCTTGCCGACGGTTCCATAAGGGACGTGGAAGTATATAGTTCCAGAATTAAAGTAAAAGAAAACGAGCTTCTCCACTCCGTTATTCACGATGTAACCGAGCGCAAGCGGGCGGAGGACGCGCTGCACGAAAGCCAGAAAAGACAGCAGGAATATACGAATCTTCTTTCTGAACTTATCGGCAAAAAGGACTTTATCTCGGGCGACCTGGAAAACAACATTCGCCTCATTACGGAATTATCCGCCCGTCTGTTAAAAACGGGCAGAGTCAGCGTCTGGACCTACAACAATGATTACAGCCGCATTCAATGCGTGGATTTGTATGAAATCAGCAAGGGAAAGCACCGCAAAGGGGAAATATTGCGCTCATCGGAATTTCCCGATTACACCGCCAGCCACAAAGCCGGCAGAGTTATTGCCGTAGAAGATGTCTTCAGCGATGCGCGCACGTCATCTATTCCCTCATCTTACTATGAAGACCATGGAATAAAATCATTGCTGGACGCGCCCGTCTGGGTTCAGGACAGGCTTGTCGCGCTTTTGAGCTTTGAAAGCGTCGGTGATAAAAGGCGCTGGCTGGCCCAAGAGGAAAGCATCGCGCTGACCCTGGCCGCCTATGTTGCCCTCTGCTATGAAGCGGCAGAACGCAAGCAGGCCGAGGAAGAAGTAAGAAAGCTGTCCAAAGAACTGGAGCAGCGCGTGAACGAGCGCACCAAAGAGCTGCATGACAGTCAGCTGGCGCTGCTCAACGTTGTGGATGATCTCAACGAAAGCGCAAAAAAATTATCCTCGGCCAACCAGGCGCTGGAGGCGCTCAACAAGGAACTGGAAGCTTTTGCTTATTCCGTCTCCCATGATTTACGCGCACCATTAAGAAACATCGACGGCTTCAGCGCCGCCCTGCTGGAGGATTATAAAAACAAACTCGACGCGACAGGTAAAAATTACCTGACCAGAGTTCGCCACGCCTCACAGAACATGGGCGAGCTTATTGACGATATTCTGAAATTATCGCGGGTCGGCAAATCCGAATTCCGGCCCGGGCCGGTTAATCTCAGCGAAATGGTGAAAAAAATCGTCAACGACTGCAGGAAAACCAGGGGCGGTATGGCCATTAAGACCAAAATCCGGAATGATATAGTGGTTACGGGCGATGCGGCGCTTTTACAAATCGCGCTTGCCAATCTCATCGACAACGCCTTTAAATTCAGCAGCAAGCAAAAAAGTCCCCTTGTTGAATTCGGCGCAAAGCAGGAAGACAGGCAAAATGTTTTTTATGTCCGCGACAACGGAGTGGGCTTTGACATGACGTATGCAAGCAAACTATTCGCTCCTTTTCAGCGACTGCACAATCTTGACGAATTTCCGGGAACGGGCGTGGGGCTCGCTACCGTGCAGAGAATAATTCATCGCCACGGCGGGCATATTTGGGCGGAGGGCGAGGTAAATAAAGGCGCAACATTCTTCTTCACAATCCCAGAGGGATGAAAAACGCGTGAAGCGCACCTTGTGAAACGCGAAACAAAGGAAATATATGCGCGCACCGAATTGACACTACTTTTTTTGTCATACCGTCGAAAAAGCCTGCCCCGTACTTGATACGGGGGTATCCAGACGTCGTCCCGGCGAAAGCCGGGAACAAGAATGACTAATAAATACTGGATTCCGGCGTGCGCCGGAATGACGAACCAGTGAAGTATGAACACTAACTTAATAACTTATGGATTCATAAAAAGACCCAAAGTCGTCATACCGTCGGAAGACGGTATCCAGGGAAAAAGAAAGTGGTAAGCAAGCAACCGGCCGTATATATTCTGGCAAGTAAAAGAAATGGTACCCTTTACACTGGTGTGACTTCAGATCTCATCAAGCGAATATGGGAGCATAAGAACAATTTGGTAAAAGGCTTTACAAAACGCTATAATGTTCATAATTTAGTCTAGTACGAAATGCACGAGAATATGGCATCCGCAATTGAACGCGAAAAGAAGTTAAAGGAATGGAAACGTTCATGGAAACTGGAATTAATTGAGAGCAGTAATCCAAA
>Ga0351945_1117_pt1 | contig 11520 bp, 7 predicted proteins | sample BONcelT113001F14_FD_205814 | JGI IMG/M metagenome (GOLD analysis project Ga0351945, IMG submission 205814) | Enriched cells from coal bed in the Powder River Basin, Montana, United States - BONCAT cells T11 rep3 HSBNCT.T11.300.1.F14 ... | reverse complement strand
CCCTTTTGATGTCTAATTGCTCCGAATTTCTGGAAATATTTTTTGCCTGCGCTAAAACAGGAGCGATTATGGTGCCGCTCAATTTCCGTCTGGCGGTGCCGGAACTTGTTTATATTTTAAAGGATTCCGAACCAACGGTATTGATTTACTCTGCGGAATTTTTGGACAAGGTGCAAGAAATAAGAAAAGAGGCGCTTGCCTTAAAAGAGTATATCGGTCACGGTCGGAATCTGATAGAAGGCGATAGAGATTTAGTTGATTTTGTGGAAAATGCTTGCGAAAGAGGAATGCTGCATACGGCGGAGGTCGATCTGCAAGATCCATTGTTTATCATGTATACTTCCGGAACCACAGGTGATCCTAAGGGCGCGGTATTAACTCATCAGAATATCTTGTTCGGCGCGATTCATTCTCTTTTGGGTTATGGCGTCGATCGGTCTTACAAGTCGCTTGTGGTTGCGCCGCTTTTTCATATCGGCGCGCTGGCCGCTTCCGTTACGCCGATTGTTTACGCCGGAGGCAGCATCGTCATCAGTAATTTTTATAACGCCTCGGATGTACTCAAAACCGTCTGCTGGGAAAAAATTAATTATATGTTCGCCGTGCCGGTAATGTTTCAGATGATGGCCGAGACGCCGGAATGGAAGGATGCTGACTTGTCGCATGTGCATTTTTTTATTTCCGGTGGCGCGCCCATTCCTCTGCCGGTGATTAAAAAATATCAACAGGAGAAAGGCGTAGGTTTTGTTCAGGGTTACGCGCTTACGGAAACCGGACGCCTTACTTCGCTGGATCTGGATAATTCCATAAACAAAGCCGGCTCGGTTGGAAAGGAAGTGTTTCACGTAAATCTGCGTATCGTGGACGAACAGGGCAGGGACCTGCCGTCAAACGAAGCAGGGGAAATCATCGTGCAGGGCCCGAATGTTTTTGCCGGTTACTGGCGTAGGGGCGGAACAATTGTTTCCGCTTTGAAAAACAGCTGGTTCCATACCGGAGATATGGGAATGCGCGATGATGACGGCTTTGTCTACATTGTGGGCCGAAAAGTGGAGATGATTATTTCTTCCGGCGAAAACATTTATCCAGCGGAAGTGGAACGGGTGATCCAGTCGCTGCCGCAGGTTAAGGAAGCGGCGGTGCTGGGAATGCCGGATGAAAAAAGAGGAGAAGTGGTGGCGGCGTTTGTCATTTTGAAAAAAGGGCAGCAGATTTCCGAAGACCAAATAATGGTGTCTTTGGCTGATAAGATTGCTTATTATAAAATTCCCAGGAAGATAATCTTCGTTGAAGATTTTCCCCGCAATCAATCGGGAAAGGTATTGAAAAGAATTTTGAAAAAACGTCTTGAAGAAATTTCATCCTAGGCGTATCCTTCGTTTCCTCTTGCAAAAAATGATAGATGAAATACTCTTAGTGAGATTGGATGTTCTTTAGAAGACGTATACGATACAATTGATTTGAACATTTTACCCGATAATTATTGGAAATGGAAATAATCCCTTACCAGGAAGAGCACATAATTTTTCGCGAAGGCTTTCGCAAATTTCTGGCCAAAGAAATCGTTCCCCACATAGGTCAGTGGGAAGAGGACGGCATCGTGCCGCGCTGGGCGTGGAAGAAGCTGGGTGAGCAGGGCTATCTTTGTACTTCCGTCTCCGCCCAATACGGCGGGCAGGAAGCAGATTTTCTTTTTTCCGCAATTCTGATAGAAGAGATGGCCCGGGCGAATTTTTACGGCCTGTCCGCGCGCCTGCACAGCGATGTGGTCGTGCCTTATATAGTGAAATTTGCCACGGAGGAGCAGAAAAAAAAGTATCTGCCCGGCTGCATTGCAGGAGATATACTTATGGCCATTGCGATGTCGGAGCCGCAGGCCGGCTCTGATGTGGCGGGAATAAAGACAACTGCGGTCGCGGATGGAAATTATTTTATTCTCAACGGGCAGAAAACTTTCATCAGCAACGGTGTCAATTGCGATCTGGTAATTGTGGCGGCCAAAGACCCGCAAGAAAATAATCCCCATGCCGCTTTGGATTTATTTCTGGTGGAGGCAGGCACCCCGGGCTTTGAGAAGGGAAGGATGCTGAAAAAAGTCGGCTGGCGCAGTCAGGATACAGCGGAGCTGTTTTTTGCCGATTGCCGCATTCCCAAAGAAAACCGCTTGGGTCAAAAGGGGACGGGATTTAAAAAATTGATGACTAACTTGCAGCAGGAACGCTTGATTTGCACACTGGGCGCGCAAACAGCTGCTGAGTTCATGCTGGAGGAAACAATACGTTATTGCCGCCAACGTGAAGTATTCGGCAAAGCCCTGGCCGGATACCAGAACACGCAGTTTGCCCTGGCGGAAATGGCTGCCGAAGTGAGAATCGGCCGGACTTTTATTGACAAATTAATTGTGGAACATTGGCAGAAAAATACGGTAGTTACTGACGTTTCCATGGCGAAATTCTGGATTACCGAAATGGCCTGCCGTGTGGCGGATAGCTGCCTGCAGCTTTTCGGCGGTTATGGTTACTGCGATGAATACCCGATCGCACGCGCTTGGCGCGACATTCGGGTCACGCGGATTCTGGCCGGCTCCAACGAAATAATGAAAATAATTGTGGGTAGAGAAATAACAAAATAAATATGTTAAAGAGGAAAGATGAAGTTTAAATTGATTTATCCCAAATGGGAGAAACTGGACAGGCAAACAAGATTCACCCTGCCGCCGCACGGCCCCGTAGTAATGGCAGCGGCGCTGCCGGATTACGTTGACGTTGAATTTATTGACGAAAACGTGCAGGAAATAAATTATGACGATGCCGTGGATTTTGTCGGTATTTCGATGATGCTTACTGCGCAGATTAAACGCGGCTGGGAAATCGCCGCCGCTTTCCGGAAAAAAGGAATAAAAGTAATTTTTGGCGGTATCGCCACCATGCTGCACGCGGAAGAAATGCAGGAGCACGCCGACTCCGTGTTTTTGGGAGAAGTCGAGGGAAGATTAGAACAGGTATTTGATGATTTTAAGCAGGGCAAGTTGAAAAAAGTTTATGACTACATGCTAAATTTCCCGCCCATTGAAAACGTGGGCACCGCCCGGCGCGGCATCCTGAATAAAGATCTGTATAATTATCGCGGCGTGCAGATGGTTGATCTGGTTCACGCCTCGCGCGGCTGCCGGTTCAACTGTTATCCCTGCGCCGTGCGCTTTTTGGGCGGTAGAAAATTTCGGCCCCGTCCCTATGACAAAGTGGTTGAGGAGATGGCGAGCATCGACAACAATCGGCTTTTTATCGTGGATAATTCCCTCGCGCAGGATAAAGATTGGGAAATTGGTCTCTTTAAAGAAATGATCCCGCTCAAAAAGAAATGGTGCTGCCATCCTATAGAAGATGACGATAAGGTGCTGGATCTCGCGGCGCAGGCGGGCGCGTGGTTTGTTTATCAGGCGATTTTTGACTCCTCCGATTTTATCCGCGATCGCATCAAACGCTATCACGATTACGGAATTGCCGTGGAAGGAAGTATTCTGCTTGGCCTAGATTACCACACCGAGGATTATATAAAAAGATGGATGGATTTTTTATTAGACATCGAACTCGATATGGCGGAATTTACCATTCTCACGCCTTTTCCGCATACCAAAACATTTGATGATTTACACAACGCCAAAAGAATATTTTCTTATGACTGGAGTGATTATACCTGCGGCAAAGTGGTATTTCAGCCCGAAATGATGACACCGGAAAAGCTCCAGGAGATGTATTATTACTGCTGGGACAGATTTTACGATGAAGAACCGGCCAATTACAAGATGTTCAAAATGCTGAAAAAAGTTATGGATAAGGAGAAGGCGGATGGAACCTACAAGCCGCGCGTGCGCGAGTAGTTTTTTCATCCGGTAACGAAAGGAGAAAATCAGAAGAAATGAGCAAGCAAAAGATAAAATCCGCCGTGATTGTTGACGGCGGCCATGTTAAAATTGATGATATTATTGCCGTCGCGCGTGACGGATTATTTGTGGAGATCAGCAAAAGCGGACGTTTTCTAAAGAGGATGGAATTAACACAAAAAATGCTGATGCAGGCAATAAGCAATGGAGTTGCCGTTTACGGTGTGAATACAGGTTATGGCCGTTCCTGCGGCCGGCGTATACCGGTGGAAACCGCCATGAAAAACGGCACAAATATTTTTCGCTTCCATGGCTGTGGTACGGGCGAGCCGATAGGTATTGAAGAAACTCGCGCGGCGATGTTGTGCCGCATTATTTGTTTGGCGCGCGGCTATTCCGGTGTTTCTCTGGGGCTCCTTAAACAGATGGCAGACTTTCTTAATAAAGGAATAACCCCCGTGGTGCCGGCGGAAGGATCGGTCGGCGCCTCAGGTGATTTAACGCCGATGTCCTATATCGGCGCCTGTTTGATGGGCGAACGGGAAGTTTTTTATCAGGGTCGGAGAATGTCCACGGCCAGAGCGCTGAAAAAAGCCGGGCTCAAACCATATAAATATCTGCCTAAAGAACCGCTTTCTATGGTCAATGGAACAACAACAATGACGGGAATTGCCGCCATAAATGTGGAGCGGGCGGGGAGGATTTTATCCGCGGCGATTTACGCGACGGCGCTCAGCGTACACGCGGTCAAAGGTAATGCGCATCATTATCATCCTACAATTTCTGAGGCCAAACCTTTTGCGGGACAAGGTTATGTCGCCGGCAAGATTTCCGGCCTTTTAAAGGCAAACGTTTCCGCGCGCTACCTGGAAGACGATGCGCTGGAAGCCCTGCAGGATCCATATTCTTTGCGCTGCGCGCCACAGGTAATCGGCGTTTTGCATGACGCTCTTGTCTGGATCAGGAAGTGGGTGGAGGTAGAAGCCAACAGCTCCAACGACAATCCTATTTTTGATCCCGCCACGGGTCAGGTACTGATGGGCGGTAATTTTTACGGCGGCCATATAGCGTTTGCCATGGACGGCCTAAAGGCGGCGCTGGCCTCTGTCGCCGATATGTGCGACCGGCAGGTGATGCTTCTGGTGCATCCCGCGTTTAACCGGGGACTACCCGGCGATCTGGTCGGCATCATTGATAAATCTAACGGTTTGTATCATGGTTTTAAAGCCATGTCGCTTTCGTCTTCCGCGTTGGCGGCGGAAGCCTTGAAATTAACCATGCCGGCGGCTTCCTTTTCCCGTTCCACCGAATCGCATAATCAGGACAAAGTCAGCATGGGTACAATTGCGGCACGGGACGCGGAAAGAGTTTGCACGCTTACGGAACGCGTCTTATCCATTCACCTTATGGCCGCGGCCCAGGCCTGTCATTTAAGAAAAAATATTAATACCCGGCCGCTTTTGGCTAAAACCGCGCAGAAAATATCTTTAGTCAGCAAGCCGCTGGCCGAAGACAGGCCGCTGGATAAGGATATCGAAAAGATGTGCGCGGCGATCAGATATTCTGATTTTTTCAGGTTGTAAAAAATGAAAAACACGCAGAAAAGTTTTGAAGTGAAAATCAGCGTGCCTTTTTTTGATCTCGATCCCATGCAGATCGTCTGGCACGGCAATTACCTGAATTATTTTGAAATCGCGCGCGCGGCGCTTTTTGATCATTACGGAGTTGATCTCTATTCCTATTATGAAAAAAATCGATTAATATTTCCCATCATCAAAACCTCCACCAAGCATATCCTGCCGCTGCGCCATCGTGATGAAATAATATGCAAAGCCACCCTTATGGATATCAATATTAAAATTATCGTTGATTTTGAAATCAGGCTGGCGGCGAGCGGAAAAGTATGCGCGCGCGGCCGCACGGAACAGGTGACCGTAAAGATTCCGGAGATGGAAACTCTTTTTTCCATACCCGAGGAAATTAAAAAAGCGATGGGGTTTTAAATGGATAAACAGCTGCAGGATTCTTTTGTTATTGGAGCGGAGCGTGTTGCCGCCTGGGCGGATTTGCTCGATGCGATTAACGTTTTTCCCGTCGCTGACGGCGACACCGGCCGCAATTTATCGATCAGCCTTTATCCGCTGCGCGCGGCGGAAGCGGACAGAAAAAAAGTGGTAGAGCAGCTTCTTTTTTCCGCGCGCGGCAACTCCGGCAATATTGCTTCCCGGTTTTTTTCGTCTTTTTATATGCTGGATTCTATATCTGATCTTGCGGTGAGGGCCAAGGAAGGAGCTCAGGGTGCCTGGAGGGCTGTTTCTGATCCCTGCGCGGGAACAATGCTGAGCCTGTTCGACTCTTTAGCCGAAGTTTTGCCCGCGACTCAATCAGTAGTGGATAAAGATGCTGCAGAAAAAATACTTACGCGTCTGGAAAAAGCGGTGCATGAGACAAGGGAAACGCTTCCCAAGCTGAGGGAGGCGCAGGTGGTGGATGCCGGCGCCTTGGGCATGTATATTTTCTTTGAAGGATTTTTTTATGCGCTGGCGGGAGTCCCGGATAACCAGCGTCCGGTGACGGAAATATTCAAAAACAGCCTGCGTATTTCCTCTTCTTTTCGCGAGGAAATGGATAACGGTTACTGCGTGGATTTTGTCGTCGAGGCAAAAAATTATTCTCCGGAAAAACTGGCGGAAATAACCAAAGGGCAGGACAACGCGGTGATTATACCGGAAGGCAATGTTTATAAAATACACCTGCACACGGAAAATGCGGAAAAAGTAAAAGGACAGGTTGCCGGTTTGGGCAGCATGCTGCACTGGGAAGAGGATAATCTGGGCGCGCAAATAAAGGAATTTATGAACGCGAGTGCTGGCCAAAAGCTGAACATTATGACCGACGCGGCCGGCTCTGTAACCAGGGCTGATGCGAAAAAATACGGCATCACGCTGCTCAACAGCTATCTAACGGTGGGTGATAAATGCATGCCGGAAACTTACTATCAGCCGGAGGAATTATACGGCCCGATGCGCCAGGGAATAAAAGTTTCGACGTCGCAGGCTTCGGCTTATGAGCGGCATCAATTTTACCAGGCTGCCATGGCGCGTTTTGAAAAGGTTTTATATTTATGCGTAGGCTCGGTTTTTACCGGAAATTACAATGTGGCCATGGATTGGAAAAAAGCTCATGATAAAGAAAACAGATTTTTTATCATTGATACGGGCGCGGCTTCCGGCAGATTAGGTCTCATCGCGCTGGCGGCGGCGCGTTATCTGGCGCAGACAAGCGATATGGAAAAAACTCACGCCTTCGCGCAAAAAGCAATCAGCACGTGTGAAGAGTATGTATTTCTGGACAAGCTGCAGTACCTGGCGGCGGGTGGCCGTCTTTCCAAGACCAGTGCTTTTTTCGGTGATATGCTGAAAATGAAGCCGGTGATATCTCCCCAACCTGAGGGAGCCAAGAAGATGGGCGTGGTAAGAAATCAGGCCGATCAACTGAAAATGGCGCAGGAGAAACTTGCCGCATCTCTGCAAAAAGAGTCCCGCGCTTTTATCATGCTTGAGTATTCCGATAATTTCGACTGGGTGAACAAAACAGTCAAAAAACTCATCGGGCAGCTCTACCCGCAGGCGGAAATTATTTTACAGCCCTTGTCTTTAACCTCCGGCGCGCATATGGGACCGGGAACGTGGGCAGTGGCATTTTTACCGGAGTTTGTATTACTGTGAAAAGCAGGAAAAAATGCAGCCTCCCAAAAAAAAAATCACTTAAACATTTTGCTGTGGTTATCCCCGTTTACAATCATGTGGCAACGATAACAGAAGTTGTTCGCCAGGCTATGGAGTTGCGCCATCCAGTCTTTGTCGTCGATGACGGTTCGACAGATGATACAGCGCGGGAATTAAAAAAAATTCAGGGAATAAATGTCCTGACGCATCAGGAAAATATAGGCAAGGGCGCGGCGATATTGAGCGGCTTTGCCGCTGCTACAAAGGTGGCCGATATGGCGATTACCATTGATGCTGACGGGCAGCATTATCCAAAGGACGTGCGAAAGCTTATCGGCGCTCTTCCCGACGGGATAAGGCCGATTGTGGTGGGCAAAAGAATATATGCGGCAGACGAGCATGTTCCCTGGACGAGCCGTTTTGGCCGGAAGTTTTCCAATTTTTGGGTTTGGGTATCCGGCGGTCCCGCTCTTTCTGATTCGCAAAGCGGCATGAGGATTTATCCCCTGCCGGAATCAATAAACTTAGAAGTTAAGGCGCGCCGCTTTCAGTTTGAAGTGGAAATCCTGGTGAAGGCTAAAAGAAGAGGGATTCCGGTCATTGAAGTGCCGGTGCGCGTCAACTACAACCCCGGCGGAAAACGAATATCACACTTTCGTCCCTTTGTTGACTTTATGCGCAACTCCTCAACGTTTGGCCGCCTGATTTTTACCCGCGTATTTTCCCGCCGCTAAGCAAGGCTTTTTTCCCGTCATGGTTTTTATCTTGCCACTGTCCGGGAAATATGTTTTATAAAATCATCGTTAAATACTTAATGTTGCAGCAGTTTACAGGTTGGTATGCACTCTGGTAAATATCAAATTAGATGGCCGGTTATCCTTTTTGTGACACTTGTTACAGTCTTGTTTTTTGTCTGGGAATCAGGTCATCTTAAAATCGAAACGGACATCCTCGAATCCATGCCGCAGCACGATCCCGTGCTGGCCGACGCGCGCCAGATTATCGAACACCTGCCGATTCAGGACAGAATCTTTCTGGATTTGGAGCAAACTACCGCCGACAAAGATAAGCTGGTCCGGGCGGCTAACTTTATCATTGCTGAGCTTAAGCAAAGCGGTCTTTTTACCAAGGTAGGTATCAGCGACGACGCGCAGCATTTGGCGGGTCTTGTTGAACATGTTCTGGATGGCCTGCCGATTCTTTTGAGCGAACAGGAACTCCGGGAAAAAATCGAACCGCTCTTGCAGCCGGAAAAGATCAGGGATACTCTTTACGAAACCAGGCGTTCACTGGAGCAGCTCGAAGGAATCGGCCGCGCGGATATGATGACCAGAGATCCGCTGGGTTTTTCCGGCATTGTTTTTAAGAAACTATCTTCGTTAATGCCAGATAATAACGCCCAGTTCTATAAAGGCCAGCTGATTTCCGCTGACGGCCGCCATGCTCTGATTATCGCTCATATTGACGGAATCGGCACGGATACCGCCAAGGGCGCGCAAATCGACCGGTTGCTGAAAATTATTGGGACAAAATTGTACGCTCATTCGGATTTTTCCGATGCGGATTATTTGATTACGTCCGGCGGAGCATACCGCGCGGCGCTGGATAATGAAAGCATTGCCAAGCGCGACACCAGGCTGGCGATAATGCTGACAACTATAGGGATAGCGCTGCTGCTTATCTTTACTTTTCCGCGTCCGCTTATCGGACTTCTGGCGCTCCTGCCTTCAATGGTGGGCGCCATCAGCGCGTTATTCATCTGCTCGCTTTTGTTTAAATCCGTCTCCATGGTCGCGGTTGGTTTCGGCGGGGCAATTATGGCCTTCACGGTTGATTTGGGCCTAACTTATCTGCTTTTTCTGGATCGGCCCCAAGAGACTTACGGACGGCGTGTCGCCCGCCAGCTCTGGGCGGCGGAACTTTTATCTGTTTTAACCACTTTCGGCGCGTTTTTGCTGCTGCTCATCAGCGATTTTAAGATTCTGGCGGAAATAGGCGTCTTTGCCGCCTTGGGCGTTTTTTTTGCCCTGCTTTTCGTCCATTTTATTTTCCCCCGCATCTTTCCCTATATGCCGCCGGCAAAGAGAAGAACAAATCCCTGGCTGATGAAGGGTGTGAAGATGTTCGCGGCACCCGCTGCCTGGAAAGTAACGGCGGTGATTTTGTTTGCGGCGGTGATGATGTTTTTTGCCAAGCCGGTATTCAATGTCGATATCAGCGCCATGAATTCTTTGCAGCCGGAAACTATTGCCGCCGAGAAAAAAATGCAAAGCGTCTGGGGGGATTTTTCCGGTAAATGTTACGTGTTTCTGGAAGCGGGCGACATGCGTGAACTGCAAAACAAGAACGACGGGCTGCTGAATATTTTATCCGCGGACGGACAAAAAGAAATGTTCCCCGACGCTTTTTTGCCCGCGGTTCTGTTTCCGTCCGACGAGCGAAGCAAAAATAATTTTGAAGCCTGGCGCACGTTTTGGAATCCGCAACGGCTGAAAAAACTTAAGAATGATTTCAATTCAGCCGCCGTGGAATTCGGTTTTGTCCCGGCGGCATTTGCGCCTTTCTGGAAAATGATTGAAAGCCCAAAACCGCGGACGTCGGAAATCCCGGAAAATTATTTTGCGATGCTGGGTATTGCCAAAAGCCATGCCGGATACACGCAGCTGAGCCTGCTCAATACAGGGCCCAATTATGACTCTGAAAAATTCTATGCGAAACTGTCCGCGGAAAATCTTGCCAAAATATTTGACGTCGATTTATTCAATAAAAGGCTTGGTGATTTTCTAAAAAGTATTTTTATCGAAATCGCATTGATTGTCAGCGTGGGTATCGTGTTGGTTGTCCTGCTGTTTCATCTGGATTTGCTCCTGTCGCTGGCGGTGCTGGCCCCCATCTCCTTCGCGCTGGTGGCCACGTTGGGCACGCTTAAGCTGATCGGTCATCCTCTGGACATCCCCAGTATTATGCTCTGGATTGTCATTATGGGCATGGGTATAGATTACGCGATTTACTATGTCTGCATGTATCAGCGTTACCCGGATGACAACCATCCGGCGCTGGACACGATAAAACTGGCCATGTTCATGGCTGCCGCCACGACTTTAATAGGCTTCGGCGTTCTGGCGTTGGCCCGGCATTCGCTTTTGCGCAGCATCGGTTTAACCTCACTGTTTGGCATTATTTATTCTTTTATCGGCACTTTCTTCCTTTTGCCGACGCTGATGCATAAAATATTTTCTTCGGTTGATTACCCGACCGGCCCGGTTGCCCCGGCTTCGCGTGAACATTTCCGTCGCGTTGTTTTGCGTTATCGTCATTTGCCGGGATATCCGCGCCTGTTTGCGCGCTTCAAAATGAAACTCGACCCGATGTTTGCCGAATTGCATAAGTATGTTCAAAATCCGCGACGGATTATCGATATCGGCTGCGGCTACGGAATTCCGGCTACATGGCTTTTGGAAATTTATCCGCAGGCAAAAGTTTTCGGGCTTGATCCGGATGAAGAAAGAATCCTGATTGCCTCGAGGGTTGTAGGTGAAAGAGGCAGCGTACAGGCAGGCCGCGCGCCTGATTTGCCGCCCGTTGAGGGCAGTGTTGATCATGTATTGATGCTGGACATGTTTCATCTGATTTCGGATGAAGAAGCAAAACTGGTGTTGCGGCGCATCTATGAAAAACTGGAAGATGGCGGCACATTGCTTATCCGTGCGACGGTGCCAGCGGAAAGAAGAATTCCCTGGAAGCGCTGGATAGAAGTGCTCAGGCTGATGTTTGCGCGCATACCGCAACGTTTCCGCGCGCGCGAGGAAATATCAGCATTAATAACCGGGGCCGGATTTAAGGCTGAGGTGTTTGATGCCGACGTCGCTCAAGTTGAAGAAAAGTGGTTTGTCGGTAGAAAAACATAAT
>Ga0351945_1113_pt1 | contig 11736 bp, 10 predicted proteins | sample BONcelT113001F14_FD_205814 | JGI IMG/M metagenome (GOLD analysis project Ga0351945, IMG submission 205814) | Enriched cells from coal bed in the Powder River Basin, Montana, United States - BONCAT cells T11 rep3 HSBNCT.T11.300.1.F14 ... | reverse complement strand
CCGTAATGACTTTGGCGGCATTTCCATCCCGTTTCATGCACAAGTGGGCGCCGCTGCCGTATTTGTATACGACAGCATCCCGGGAGGTATCGGGTTGACGCGCCTTGCCTTTACAATGGCCGACAAACTCATCATCCAAACCAGGGAGTTGATCGCGTCATGTCCGTGTGAGACCGGATGCCCGTCATGCGTGCATTCTCCCAAATGCGGCTCCGGCAACCGGCCCATAGATAAAGCCGCCGCCGTATTCATCCTCGACCACCTCACAACAAACAAAAAGCGGCCGGCCAAATCCCGCTCACCAGTCGCGGCCTCTGTTTCGTTAAAAACAGCAACCTCAGCAGATGCTGCTTCTCCGTTGATATTATCCCCGTCGCCGACCTCAGTCCGGGAATCCGCGATATCATATTCCGGCAACAGCCTGATAAAATTTGGCGTGCTCGATATTGAAACCCGCCGGTCGGCCCAGGAGGTCGGCGGTTGGCATAATGCGCATAAAATGGGGATCAGTTGCGCGGTTCTCTATGATTCGAAAACAGATGCATATATTTCTTTTCTGGAGGATCAGATTGGCCGATTAATCGATACCCTTAAACAGTTTGATCTGATCGTGGGATTTAACATCCGGCGTTTTGATTACCGGGTGCTCAGCGCATATACAACTGAGGACATGGCCGACTGGCCAACGCTTGACCTGATCGAATCGGTCCACCAGCATCTCGGATACCGCGTTTCATTGGACAATCTGGCCTATGCCAGTCTTGGCAAGAAAAAAACAGCGGACGGTCTGCAGGCGCTGCGCTGGTGGAAAGAGGGCAATATCTCGGATCTGGTGACGTATTGCCGAAAAGACGTTGAAATCACCTTGGCGGTATACCGGTTCGGCCGGAAAAACGGTTATGTGCTGTTTCACAATAAAGCCGGACAGGCCGTACGCGTACCGGTTGACTGGTAAATATATGGGACGACACATATCCGGCATTTCAGGGAACCCTGAAATTTAACCTGTCAGTAGATACCGTCAGTGAATTCTTGCAATGATTTGCAAAGCAATGCTATAGTGATGCAAAATTGCATTCCACCCTGGAGACGGAGAATATGGCCCATATGGAACCATCTGAAAATGCATCCGTTGTAGTAAAAGCCGTCCCGGATCATGCCTTTCCTGAAAAAACGGCGATAAAGAAAAAAAACTGGAAAATCATTATCTCCGACGATGAATCCGAAGTACACAGCGTCACCCGGATGGTCCTGGGTGATTATGTTTTCGAGGGCCGGCCCTTAGAGTTTTTGAGTGCGTATTCCGCCCGGGAGACAATGGCGTTGCTGGAAAAACATCCGGATACGGCCATTATCCTGCTGGATGTGGTCATGGATACCGATGACGCCGGCCTTAAACTGGCCCAATGGATACGCCAGGACCTGCATAACACATTTGTCCGCATCGTCCTTCGCACCGGCCAGCCCGGCAAGGCGCCTGAAAAGCGAGTGATCATCGACTATGATATAAACGAATACAAGGAAAAAACCGAGCTGACCGTACAAAAGCTCTTTACCACCATCACATCCGCGCTCCGTTCCTACCGGGACCTGCGGATCATTGAAAAAAGCCGCATCGGCCTGGAACAGATCATTAAGTCATCAGCCCATCTTTTCGAGCACCAGCCGCTTAAAACTTTTGCAAAAGGCGTACTGACCCAGCTTATATCCATTCTCAAGCTCGATGAAAATTCCGTTTATCTTCAATTGTCCGGTTTCAGTGCCATCAATGACAAGAGTAACGGGGAAGATTTCATCATCCTGGCCGCCACCGGGATTTATGAAAACGCGGTTGATCATTATGTGTCCGATATTTTTTCCGATGATGTCATCTCATATCTCAAGCAGGCGGTCGACGAAGAACGCAGTCTCTTCATCGACGATGTTTACGTGGGATACTTCGTGACACGCAGCGGGAAGAAGAACCTGCTCTATCTCAAATGCTGCGCGCATCTGAGTAAGCTCGACCAGGATCTTATCAAAATATTTTCCAACAATGTCGCCGTTGCGTTTGAAAATATTTTATTAAACAGCGAAATTGTCGATACCCATAAAGAGATGCTGATGACCCTTGGCGAGGTGGTGGAAAGCAGGTCCATTGAGGTTGGTAAGCACGCTTACCGGGTATCTTTGGGTTGTCATCTGCTTGCCATCAAGGCGGGACTTAGCCAGGAGGAAGCGGATATGTTGCGCATGGTGGCGCCCATGCACGATGTGGGAAAGGTGGCTATTCCGGATTCGGTCCTTCTTAAACCCGCGCGCTTGACGCCGGAGGAGTTTGATCTGGTCAAACCCCATACCACCATTGGGCACGAACTCTTCAAATGTTCCGAGAGATCGATCATGAACGCGGCCGCCATTGTAGCGCACCAGCACCACGAACACTGGGACGGCAACGGATATCCCCGCGGCTTGAAGGGTGAGGATATTCATATTTTCGGAAGGATCACTTCAATAGCCGATGTTTTTGATTCCCTTTCCCATTGCCGGATATATAAGGATAAATGGCCCATCGACCAGGTTGTCGCCTTTATCACGGAACAAAGAGGACTCCGCTTTGACCCTCTGTTGGTTGATATTTTTATGGAAAATCTCGACGAATTCATTAAAATCAACGAACAATACCCGGACTGATTTCTTCTGCTTAAAAAGGCGAAACGCCTTAACTTCAGACTCCCGTTTCTATTTTCTGCGGTCATAGATAAAAAACATTGTTTATTGTCCTGAACTAGAATATGATTTATGATTAAATTTTCAGCGGCCCTTTATAATACGCCGGACTCCATGGCAGGTCGTTGAAAATATTTATCATTACATCATAAATTTATGGATCAGGAGGAATAAACAGTGGGGGATAAATCCACTTTCAAACAATTACGGGAAGATGAACGGGAAGTTCGGAAACGGTTGATCATTAAGGCGGCCAAGGATCTTTTTGAGGAAAAATCCTTTCATGAAATCGGCATGCGCGATATCGCCGTCAAGGCCGGAGTGTCTGCCGCCTCCATTTATCGTTATTTTCCCAGTCGGGACGATCTCTTTGTCGAGGCATTGATCCAAGACATCAACGAAATTGAACAACGTTTTCAACGGCGCTTAAAACACGGTGATACCATTGAGGATATCACCCTTGCCGTGGTGGATTACATGATCGACAATGAAGCCACCTTTCAGATGATGTGCCATTTCATGATCCGGGGTGAACTCAATCCCCAGGCACTAAAAAAATTCAACGGAGTTCAGCGTTACTTTTTAAACATGTTCGACAAAGTGGTGAAAGGCACCGAAGGCTCGGGCAAGCTCCGCCTCAATACCCAGGCCTTTTTTGCTTCCCTGGCCGGAATCGTATTGACCTTTAGAAACTACCCCGGCCGGACCGCCGAGGAAAAGCGCAAAGCCATTCACAAGCTGGCGCTGATCATCATGCGCCAGGGCACCGATGCCTTAGACAAGGCTTAACCCTTCGGCGGCCTCTTTGTAAAATTTTTCGGATGCGCCCTCATATCGGGGAGAAAAATGGAACAGCGTATATCGCCTGACCCCTGCCGATGCCGCGATTTCTCCGGCCTGGCGGGCGGTCAGGTGATGTTTTTGAAGGGCATGCCCGTGCTCTTTTTCAAGAAAAGCCGCTTCAATAAACAGATGATCCGCACCACGGACCAGATCAATGATTTTTTCACGATTGGATCGACTGTATCCCACGTCGCAAATATAGGCGAGTTTCTGACCTTTAGTGATCATCGCCAGTTCCTCCGTGAGATCGCCGAGACGCCATTTAGAAGCCGGTCCTGATTTTTCCCGGGGCGCCAGGACCACGCATTCAGGGTCTGCGCCGTCGTATAGGGCCTTTTTAAATTCCTGCAGCCAGGGTCCGGGGCAAAGACCCAGCCTGTCCATGGCGTCTTTGCGGATATTGATGGTAAATTTTTCCTTAAGGGAAAATCCCAGCACGGGGATGCCATGATCCAGTACCGCACCGGAAACCGAAAACGCCGGCTCCTCGTGGATGAGCGTTTTCTGATGACGGCGAAAAATAGTTATGGGGCCGGGCGAAAATTTTTCCCGACTCAGGTACTGCCGCCGGGTCAGTGTATCTTTTCCGACTTCCACGGCTGTTATCGCCAGGCAGCTTGCGTAATTATCCATGAGATTCCACGTGTATCCCGTCAGTTTCCCCTCCAGATTGGCAAGAAAACCCTCGGGACCGTAAAGGACGACCTCTTTTTCCCGTCCGAGAAGGACGCGCAGCAGGCGGTCAAATCCAATAAAATGATCCATATGGGTGTGTGTGATAAAGACGTGACTGATCTTTAAGATATCTTTGGGGGAAAGGGCGGCGATGTCGCCAAGATCCATCATGACGGCACGCCGCTGAAACAACAGGGGAACAAACAGACCCGGATCACCGGTCGGCGGATTGACCAGAACAGGATAAAACGCGGGAGGCATTACCGGGAAAGATGGTCGATGACCGGCCGGTGAATGCAGGCGTAAATTTCTTCATCCGATCCGTAGATATCAATGATATCTTTGTGTTTGACCAAATGTTCAATGACAAAGGCTGTTACATACAGGCTGACGATATGCGGATTGGGAACAAGCATGCGGATCGGTGCGATCTGATAGTCGATATCGAAATCTTCGGCACGGGTCAACTTTTCAAGGCAGTACTCAATCTGCTCCTGAAGGGTGCGTTTGTTATTGGTTTCAACCAGTTCGCTTTCAATCAGCTTCATGGCAATGGCATTGCTCAGCGGCTCCAGATGATCGGAAACGGAGATGATGGCGCGCCTGCGTTCATGTTCCGTGGTGGAAGCGATTTTTGAAATCAACCGTGATTCACCAAGGTTGCCCGGACGGAATCGTTTTGACATGGATATTACCTTTTTTCCATAATGGTTAAATAATATGTATAAAACACGTCTTTATAAATTTAATGCGGTCTGATTTCAAGAAAAAAAGTCATTAAAAAAAGTTTAGCCGTTATTGCTGCGGCAAGACATCTTCAATCATGATCTGAACACTTGTTTTACCGTTGTAGTGATTATGCCGCAAACGATAGGCCATTTGGGGAAAAAACCGCTGCCGGGCCGCATCCATGTCCGCGTTAAACCAGATGGCCGGAACCGGCGGGGCGTTTCCACGCCCGGCGTTGGTCAGTGCAAACCGCATGTGCCCGGTGCCGACTTCCCTTGCAAACCCGACAATCACGTTTCTGGCCAGAAAAACCGGTTCAAGATGATCGGGACCGAAAGGTTGCAGGGCCGCGATTTCATCCATGAGCGCATCCGAGATCATGTCGATGTCAAGAGCGCAGTCGATGTCAACGGTCGGGGTTATATCCCGTCCGGCGGTCATTTTTGTGATGGTATCTTCAAATGCCTTTTTAAAAGGTTCATAATTTTCCGGACGGAGTCGTATGCCGGCAGCCATGGGATGCCCCCCGAAACCATCCAGATACGCAGCACAAGAGGCAATGGCCGCATGCATATCGACGCCGGGTACGCTCCGGGCCGAGCCTTTGCCCAAGCCATCCCTGAACGAGATCAGCACCACCGGCCGGTAAAACCGTTCCACCAGCCGGGAGGCGACAATGCCCAGAACCCCTTCGTGCCAGTTGGTTTGGCACAGTACAATGGTTTTTCTGGTAAGCAGTTCCGGCGATTCCGCAAAATACATCCGGATCCGGTGATGGATATTTTTTTCAATGGCCTGACGGTCCTGGTTGAGAAGATTTATTTTTTCCGCCAGAGTTGCGGCCTCGGCCGGGTCCCGGGTCCGTAGAATCTCCACGCCCAGATCAGCGCGATCCATGCGGCCGGTGGCGTTAAGACGCGGACCGATGCGGAATCCGATATCTTCTGCGTCAATTGTCTGTTTTTTGTTTCCGCTGATGGTTAACAGGGCCTGGATGCCCGGGCGGGGGCGGGCATTTAACACTTCCAGGCCGACCCTGGTAATCAGCCGGGTATCTGAAACCATGGGCACCACATCCGAAACAGAACCCAGGGCGGCCAGGTCGCAGTAATCCTTCAGGTTCGGCTGGGGCCGGCCCACATGCCAGAAGCCCTTATCCCGAAGATAAGCCCGCAGGCGGATGATGAGAAAAAAAGCAACACCGGCGCCGGCCAGACAGGTCGCTTTTGACGGGCAGTCGCTTCGGCAGGGATTAACCAGCGCGCAAGCTTCCGGCATGGAAGTGGAAACCGTGTGATGATCGGTAACAATGACATCGATTCCATATTGGCCCGCACGTTTTACGGCATCATGGCTGTCGGAACCGCAATCCACTGTGATCAGCAGCGTGGCGCCCCGGGCGCGGGCCACATCATCGATATGTGTCGCTGCCAGACCATATCCCTCGGTCATGCGATCCGGAATGTAATAGGTGGCATCAGCACCGGCATGAAGAAGAAATTCGAGCAGGATAGTGGTCGCGGTGATGCCGTCGACATCATAATCGCCGAATATCAGGATTTTTTCCTTGCGGAAAAGGGCATCGGCAATCCGGCCCACGGCTTTGTCCATATCAATCAGCCGGTCAATGGATCGGACCTGCGACCATGAAGGATTTATAAATGTATCCAGCGCGGCGCCGGAGGCAATGCCGCGGTTGGCCATGATGGCCGCGATGACCCGATGACATCCGGATTCACGGCATATCCGATCCACCAGAAGGGGGTCTGAGGGTTTTACTTGCCATCGTCTTTTCATAGCCGTGCCTATAACGTAAACCGGGGTGATGGCACAATCAAAAAAAGACGCGCAATGTGTCAGCGCAATGTCGATGTCTTGATTTTTAGTGTCTGGAATTTTAGTTGATAAAATGATGTTCCATCGATATAAAACATAACAGCATCTAATAAAGACTCCTTGAAGGAAACACATTGTTATCAATACGAAAACGATACCGGATCGACCGGAAATCGGTCTGTCGGCTCAAGTTTATCTTTGAGGCCTATGACGGCATTGCCATGGTTTCCACCACAAATCCTTACGCGGCTGAGGTGGAATTGCGGATTCCGCCGGGATGCGAAGCGGATGCAGATGATCTGATCCGGGATCTTGGACGTGATATGATCATTGAACCCTTAAATTCAAGTGATTGATAAAGGTACACCCATAAATCATGAGTTCTTCTAAAGTCTTTGTACATACCATCGGATGCCAGATGAACGTTTATGATTCCGAGAGGATGCTGCAGCAGATGCATGTCCTTTCGGTTTTTGCAACCGACGTCATTGACGATGCCGATGTGATTATTATAAACACCTGCGCCATCCGTGAAAAAGCCGTTCAGAAGGTTTACAGCTTCCTTGGGAGACTGACCGCCATCAAACGAAAACGGCAGGATGTCCGTGTCATCGTGGCCGGTTGCGTGGCCCAGCAGATGGGAAGCCTTCTTATTCAACGGTTTCCCTTTATCGATATCGTGCTGGGCACCCACGCGGTGCATCGACTGCCCGAATATCTCAAACGCCTTGACCGTGACGGCGGTCCCGTCATTGATACGGAAATGACGGCCGATATACCCGAATTTCCGGCCGACATGCCCGTGCTGCCCCAAAATACCGTTTCCCGGCACGTTACCATCATGCGGGGATGCGATAATTTCTGTACGTATTGCGTGGTTCCTTACGTCAGGGGCCGGGAAGTCAGCCGCCGGCCGGAAGATATCATTGCCGAAATCAAAATGCTGGTAAGTGCCGGCGTCAAAGAGGTCACCCTTCTGGGCCAGAACGTCAACAGTTACGGCATAAAAGAAGGCTTGGTTTCCTTTCCGCAGCTGCTGGAACAGGTCAACGATCTTGGCGGTCTTGAAAGAATCCGGTTTGTGACTTCCCATCCCAAGGACCTTTCGGAAGACCTGATGAATTCGTTTGCCAGGCTCGACAAATTATGCAATCATATACATCTGCCGGTTCAGTCCGGTTCAAATTGGATTCTGGCGAAAATGAACCGGAAATATACCCGGGAAATATACATGGATACGGTTATAAAACTGCGCGCCATATCCCCCGGCATTGCGGTGACCACCGATATCATTGCCGGTTTTCCCGGGGAAACCGATGACGACTTTGCACAAACCATCGACCTGATGACCAGCGTCGAATTTGACCATATTTTCGCCTTTGTCTATTCCGACCGGCCTGATACCCCGGCATCCCGCATTCCGGAAAAAGTGGCTGATCCGGTCAAGGGAGAACGGCTGCGCCGAGCCCTGGAAATCCAGGAAGGCATCACGCGGCAGGCATACAGCCGCCTGATCGGTCGGGTTTTTCCGGTCATGGTGGAAGGATACAGCAAAAATCAATTAAAATCAGGAGGGGTCGTGCAGTGGCCGCAGATTGAACTGTCGGGCCGGACTTCCGAAAACAGGATCGTCAATTTTTACGCCCCCACGCCGGATCCGGAGGCTGATATGGATTTCTCAAACGGCCGCATTCAAAATGTCCGGATCGACCGCGCATGTGAAAATTCCCTGTGGGGAACGGCCGTCAAACAAGACGATCTTTGCATCACCCCGAAAAAAGGAGAGGCTTATGTTGCATGAAATGAAAATCGGCGGACTGGCCATGGATCCATCCACCAACGCGCCGATTCTGATTTTAAATTCACTCGACGAAGAATTTTCCATTCCCATATGGATCGGATTGCTGGAAGCAGCGGCCATTGCCTCGGTATTGCAGAACATCACCTTTGACCGGCCCATGACCCATGACCTTTTTAAAAATTTTATCGCAAAGGCCAATATCCATATCCCGCGCATCGAGGTTTACGATCTGAAAAACAATACGTTTTATGCAAAGATCCATTGCCAGTCGCCGGACGGGACCTTTATCATGGATGCCCGGCCCAGCGACGCCATTGCCCTGGCTCTGCGGGTCAATGCCGCCATATACGTGGATGATAAGGTCATCGAGAATTTAAAAGTCAAGGACGGCCAGGTCAACGGCGAATATGAAAGCGTTGATGACAGTGAGCAGGGCAAGCAGTGGGAGGATTATCTGAAGAATCTTTCTTCAGACGATTTCGGCAAATACAAGGTTTGATATTTGCGTGAACAGTTTTTACAAAGCTGCCAAGGGGTAAAGGAAAGGCCGGCCGAACATGATCGATCTGCATACCCATTCTATTTTCAGCGACGGTGAGCTGATCCCCTCTGAACTGGCGCGAAGAGCCGAGGCCCGGGGATTAGGCGCCATCGGCATCACGGATCACGGGGATTTTTCCAATCTTGATTTTATTATCCCAAGAATCGTCGCGGTTGCCAAACAATTAAATCCGGTGTTATCCATCCGCATCATACCGGGCATCGAGATCACCCATGTGCCCCCCGGACTCATAAAGGATACGATCACCAAAGCGCGCGACCTTGGCGCATCCATCGTCATTGTTCACGGGGAAACCATTGCCGAACCCGTGGCGCCCGGCACCAACGCTGCCGCCATTGCGGCCGGCGCCGATATCCTGGCCCATCCCGGATTAATCAGCGAAGAAGATGTCATGGCGGCAAGGGATGGCGGGGTCCTTCTTGAAATCACCGCCCGGAAAGGTCACAGTCTCACCAACGGCCATGTGGCGCGGCTGGCCGAAAAATGCGGCGCAAAACTCGTTATCAATACGGATTCACACGGCCCCGGGGATCTTATTGATGCCGGGACTGCCGAACGCATTGTGCGCGGGGCCGGTCTGGACCGCAGCGTTTTTGACGACATGCAGCGCAACGCCGCCCTGCTGATTGAAAAAAACAGTAAAAAAGCTTGACATCCGCAAGGAGTTGGGTCAGATAGTCAAAAAGTTACAAGTAAGCGTTTTGTAAAAAATAGACAACCAGAAGAAAAAGGTGAGACAACATCCGGTGATGGGAACTTCTTCAGGCAGACGCAGCTTTTATTACTACTGGTATTATCGCTATTGCTGCGCCTGCGGAAAGGGCTCCCCTCCGGTATGAGATGACGACATACTGAAAAAAAAGACACGAGACCCCAAAAGCCGCAGGCAAAAAAGCCTGCGGCTTTTTTTTTGTTAAACGCCACTACCACTATCATCAAAAGGAGAAGACCATGACCATCATCGGCAAGCAGATTCGCATGGAACGCATCATGGACCGCAATACCGGTCATACCATTATCGTGCCGCTGGATCACGGGGTTTCCGTGGGACCCATTGAAGGCATCTGCGACATACGGGAAACCGTGGCCCTTGTGGCCGAAGGCGGCGCCAAAGCCATTGTCGAGCACAAGGGACTTGTTGGGGCCGGCCACCGGCGCAGCGGCGCGGATATCGGGCTTATCATCCATCTGTCCGCATCCACGTCCCTGTCGCCGCATCCCCATTCCAAAACACTGGTCAGCTCGGTGGAAGAAGCCATTAAACTGGGCGCGGACGCGGTCTCCATTCATATCAACATCGGCGATGAACAGGAACGGGAGATGCTCCACGATTTCGGCAGGGTCAGTTACGAAGCGCGCAACTGGGGCATGCCGCTATTGGCCATGATGTATCCGAGGGGCCAGAATATCAGGGATGAATATGATGTGGAAGTGGTCAAACACGCGGCCAGGGTGGGATGCGAGATGGGCGCGGATATCGTCAAGGTTTCTTATACCGGTTCTCCGGAAACCTTCCGAAAGGTGGTGGAAGGCAGCACCGTTCCGGTGGTGATTGCCGGCGGCGCTAAGATGGAGTCGGATCGCGACATTCTTGAGATGGTCAGGGGCGCCATGGATGCGGGCGCGGCAGGCGCATCCATCGGCCGCAACGTCTTCCAGCATGCAAATCCGCCCGCCATGGTCAGGGCCATGGCTAAAATCATATTTGAAAACGACACAGTTGACGCAGCCCTGAAATTACTGGCATAAGAGAAAATATCCGACTTTTTTTAATTCATTCTTTTTTTGAATTGATTCTTTTTTTATTTATCAGGGAGAACAGGCATGCGGAAAATCTGGATTAACATTGATCCATGGGATAAGGAACTGGTAACCACGGCCCTGGAAGGCGGCGCCGACGGCGTGCTGGTTCCCGCCGGATATTCGGAAAAAGTCAAAGCCCTGGGACGCATCGACACCATTGCCGAAGACGGGGATATCCGGCTCGGGGTGGATGTGGTCACCCGCACCATCACAAGCGGTCAGGATGAAGACGAGATCGCGCAGATATCAAAAACCACCCCGGTGATCCTGGAATGCACGGACTGGTCGGTGATCCCCCTTGAAAATCTTATTGCCAGGGGCGCTGATATCATCGCGCGGGTCCATTCACTCGAAGAGGCCCAGACCGCTTTCGGCACTCTTGAAAAAGGCGTGGACCGGATTCTGCTCTGCACCCGTGATCCGCTGGAAGTCAAAAAAACCCTTGACCGCCTCAAATCGGATGTTGAAACCATAGCATTAGAAACTGCCGAAATCATCGAGATCCGGCCCGCGGGCATGGGGGACCGGGTCTGCGTGGACACCTGCACCCACATGGAAAAAGGGGAGGGGATGCTGGTGGGCAACAGCAGCGGCGCCCTGTTTCTGGTGCATGCCGAAAGCGTGGTCAATCCCTATGTTTCGCCCCGACCGTTTCGGGTCAATGCCGGGCCGGTGCATGCCTATACCCGGGTGCCGGGAAACAAAACCCGCTACCTTTCGGAACTTGTTGCGGGTGATCCGGTATTGATCACCGATTACACCGGCAGATCCAGTATGG
>Ga0351945_1109_pt1 | contig 11910 bp, 9 predicted proteins | sample BONcelT113001F14_FD_205814 | JGI IMG/M metagenome (GOLD analysis project Ga0351945, IMG submission 205814) | Enriched cells from coal bed in the Powder River Basin, Montana, United States - BONCAT cells T11 rep3 HSBNCT.T11.300.1.F14 ... | reverse complement strand
ATCGTACTTCCACCGAACTTCATAGAAGTTTGTTACTGTAAAAATAACGCCTATCGTGATAAAATAACTTTTCACGCAGCCATCGCCTGTTGCGAAAACACATAGGCGGCGGTCAGATTTTGGGTTGACGAATCAAGGCAATACTTCATAATGGCGGTAACGTCTCCCTGAAAACGGTTTCGCCTTCAACACCGTCCTGGCAACCAGGTTTTCGTAAAGGTAATCTAACATGGAAGTAAATGATATTGATACGGCCCTGGCCCTGGCGCCCTTTGATCGCGATGAACTGCTCAAGGCCATCGACGGGGACATGGATCTTTTTAATGAAATCATCGGTGTTTTCAGGGAAGAGGCCTCAGGCCTGGTATCGGCGATGGGCGCCGCCATTGCAAACGGCGATGCCGATAAGGTGGAGAAAACGGCCCATGCGCTCAAAGGATCGTCACTTGCCATTTCCGCTTTAAAGATCGCTCGCCTGGCCCATATCCTTGAATCAATGGGAAGGGATCAAAATCTGGATGCGGCCGGAAAGATCTTTGCATACGTGAAGGCTGGCCACAAAGAGCTGGAAAGTATTTTTAGCGCCGGTGCTTGAAGAATGGGCACTAATTCCGACCTATCCAGGAAGGCGGACGCATGACGTGTATGATTCGGTTCATGAGAAAAACCATCAGATCATAACCGGTTATCGGCCTGCCCAGCAGGCCGGCCTCCCGTTCGTGACTTTCGAGTTGTTCTTTCAGTAATTCCAGTGTCTGCAAACCCGACAGTATTTTTTCCCCGTCTTCCGGTTTCCGGCCCATTTTTGCGCCTTTGATTTCCCGGTTTTTACGATACGCCGCCACACCGGCCGCGGACACTTCCAGCAGATATCGGGCATCCGGTTTTAAATGCGCGTTGCTGTTGATGACCATCCGTATCGATTTGCGCACAGCCGCGTTTTCTTCCTGAAGCGCTTTTCTGAGCATTATGACAATGTGTATGGGCGGATTCATTTGAATCGTTTTGAACCGGTTCCGGGTTTGACCGAGTTTTTTCATGAGTTCCTGCTCCGCTGATTCCCAGAAGGTGCAGCTGACATGCCTGAAAAGCTGGACCAGGGATTTTTTCTGCATGATGGCCGCTTTTTTCATTTGTATGATCTGGGGAATGAGCTGGGCGGTTTTTATAAACAGCAGCCTGCCCGTGGCTGTATTGTAGATCATGCCGATGGCGGCGAACCAGTCCTGCAGGAGCATGACACGATCCGGCGGTGTCCCGAAGGCGGTCTGAAGAAGGGTGTTTTTAAAGAGATGGGAAGGCGTCATATAGGACGGAGTCCCGGCCAGACTGGGCTGTTTGATCTCATCCGGAACAGACGGCCTTACATCCAGAGCTGTTTCCAGATCGATGAGCCCCAGGTCGTATGATTCAGGGTCCCATAGGTGATACATGCGCCTTCCGCTATGACCGGCGATAAAGACGTTGTCGGGTTTTAAATCCCGTACTGCCACATGACGGAACTGTAGTCGGTATAACAGATTGAGAATGTTAATTATCAGCCCTTCTATCGCCTTACGGTTCGAGGTAAATAGTTGTTTCCGGACTGATTTTTCAACGGTTTTACGGTATTGGTCAACGGTTTGTCGGCTTTCATCCGCGATGGATGAAAAGATCGGACCGGTGCCGGCCGTGATCTCTTTAGGGTAAAGATTTGGGTCCATGTCGGGAGTTTCGCCGGTCAGAAAGGAAAAAAACCATTCTCTTGTTTTGTATGCTCCGATGGACGGGATATCGGTTTCCAATGCCAGTGTGTCGATTTTTTTCTGGAACCGCCGACAAAGCTGGTTGATGCTGAAAAATACGGCATCATAGGCCTCACCATAAACCGCTTCAAAGGCCTGCATGTTGTTGAACAACCCGGCGCTGTTGGCGAATTCTTTTTTTATATGGGTTTTTATGTCATGGCATTTTTCAACGATCTGGTTGAAAAATTCACTGCGGGCCAGGTTCATGAAAAATACGAACCCGGGGCCGATTTTTAAAAAAGTTTGGAGGGATGGGGTCCGGTTGACCAGTTTGACACAGCGGTCTTCCAGAGCTTCGCCGGTTTCCGGACTGTCGTCGAGCAGACCCGGGACTTTTACGAGTATGGCCGACAGAGTCGGCCATACGCACGGGATATCCGGAGAAATCTGCCGGGCGATGTGCCGCTCGCTGTGCATGTTGGCTAAGTACCGGGCAAAATCCGTGATGGGCTTGGGCGGGATTTTGACGACCATCTGGTCATCATAGATAACCTTGTAGCAGATGCTTCTACTTTCCACCTCCTCGCCAAGCCTGCGGATACTCATGCGCCGTATTTTCCATTCCGAGCCGGATTGGAGGCGAAGCTCATAAACCGCATCATTTCCGGGGGCGTCGGGAATCTGGCGGTAATTCGCAGGACCGGGAGGCTGTCCGGGTTTCCGGGACTGCAGTTTAAAGAGGTCTAAGAAAAATAAAATAATGCGATCGATATCGGACATGTAAAGAGTCAGATCTTCAGAGTTCTTACGATGGTGGCGGCCTCAAAGGCGATTCCAAAGCCCGGGATCCGGGTTTTGAATAAGGATCTTTTCATAAGATGAAATCCAAAAGATATTTGATGCACCTGCCAAAAGATTTTTTTCGAATTTTTACATATTTGCCTCTGAGGGGAAAATAAAACATCACACATCCGTGGGGGGGGGAAGTCAAGGCGACATCGGCCCGTTCGGGGATTATCGTAAAGCATGTCGTGTTGCCCAACCTTTGTGAACGGCAGGAATTTTCCGGCCTCTGCTCAGCCGCCAATGGCGTTCATTTGTTCGGGCTGCACCAGGGCGGGCAGCACATCGGGGCGTCCGGCGGGTTTCCGCTTGACGGCCGCAAGAAAAACATCCGTCAGACTCTCATCCAGCAGACCCAGGCGCAGCGGGGTTTTGATATCCTCGCATACATTGGAAAGCAGACAGGAAAGGATGTGGCCGTCAGCAGTGAGGCGCAGGCGGTTGCAGGTCGCGCAGAAATGCCGACTCAACGGCGAGATGAAACCGACTTCACCCAAGGCATTATCGAATTTGAAGCGCTGGGCCGGACCGTCGTAAATGTCCTTATTTACAGCATGCAACTCCCCGAGTTCCCGGATCCTGGACCGGATCTCGGGGGAGAGCAGGGGCGGGTCGTCGGACGGCAAGGTTCGGCCGATGGGCATGCATTCAATGAATCGCACGTGAAACGGATAATCAATGGAAAGTTTCGCCAGTGCCGTCAGTTCGTCGTCGTTGATTCCCCGCAGGGCCACCACGTTGAGCTTGACGGGATTGCAACCCTTTTCCAGGGCCGTCCATATCCCCTCCCAGACCTGGTCAAAAACATCCGCGCCGGTGATTTTTTCGTATTTGCGCCGGTCCAGGGTGTCGATGCTGATGTTTAGGCGTCGGATGCCGGCGGCCATGATCCGGTCGATATGCGCTTGCAGTAAAACGCCGTTGGTGGTCAGTGAAATATCTTCAATGCCGTCGATGCCGGCAACCTGATCCAGAAAGTCGCAGCACCCTTTTCGGACCAGGGGCTCGCCGCCGGTGATGCGGACCTTGGTGATCCCCAGACGCACGCCGATGCGGATGATCCGCAGGATCTCCTCATAGCGCAGAATGTTTTTATGCAACAGTTTTTGCGTCTTGATGCGGGGATTGCAATAGAGGCAGCTCAGGTTGCACCGGTCGGTGATGGAGATTCTCAAATAATTGAGCCGCCGATGACAGCCGTCAATGAGCAGGTCGCGGGCAGGGGTCATAAGGGTGTCCGGAACGGGCTTTCGGAGAAAATTTTCCCATGATCATCTGTGCGTGATATCATAATTGTTTGTTTTTTTCATTTTTTCAGCCACTTCAATGAGTTCTTCTTTTTTTTGATATAAATCATCTTGTCAGCGACGGATAAAACAACGCTCTGTTATTGACGTAATAATGTATAACGAAATTGATTTTGTATGTAAACATGTAAAGTGTTAATGACCGCGCGACGCGTTATGTTGCCTCTTTTGCCCTTTGCGCGATCACCTTTAAAAACTGATCCCCGAACCGTTCCAGCTTGCTGTGACCAACGCCGGCGATGCCGAGCAGATCGGCAGGCGTCATGGGGCGGCGGACAATCATCTCTTTTAATGTTTTATCGTGGAAGATCACGTAGGGCGGCACATTTGCCTCCTTGGCAAGTTTCATTCGCAGTTGGCGCAATGCTTCCCACAAGGCCTGCGAATCCGCGTCTTTTAATTCAAAGGATATATTGGCCGGGGTCTGTTTACGGGATCTCAGTTTGACGGGTTCGGGGTCTTTGCGAAAAAAGATGGACTCCCGGCCCTTAAGGATTTTCCAGCTTTTTTCGTTTAAGCGAAACCCGCTTTTATCGGCCAGATCCGTGTCCAGACAGCCCGCCGCCAGCAACTGGCGGAATACCGAGTGCCAGGCCCTGGGTTCCAGGTCCTGGCCCGCGCCGAAGGTTTTAATGCGATGATGGCCGAACCGCTCCATGCGCTCCGTGGCATTGCCCGTCAGCACGTCAATGAGATAGACCGCGCCGAACATCTGTCCGGTGCGATACACGCAGGAGAGGGCCTTCTGTGCGGCGATGGTGCCGTCCCAGGTGTCCACCGGTTCGGTGCAGTTGTCGCAGCCGTTGCACGGGGGCGCGTAAGCCTCGCCGAAATAGCCCAGCAGTCCTTTTCGGCGGCATTCGGGGCTTTCGCAGAACCCCAGAAACGCGTTGAGTTTGCGCTGCTGGACCGTTTTAAAGGTTTCATCTCCATCGGAAAGGTTCTGGAGATTGCGCATGGCCACCACGTCAGCCAGGGAGTAAAAGAGCCATGCCTCGGCCGGCTGGCCGTCCCGGCCGGCACGCCCCGTTTCCTGGTAATAGGCCTCCATGCTCGACGGCAGGTCCAGGTGGACCACCACGCGGATATCCGGCTTGTCGATGCCCATGCCGAAGGCCACGGTGGCCACCATTATCAGCCCGTCTTCCATTAAAAACCGGTGTTGATTGCTTCGGCGGACATGGTTATCCAGACCGGCGTGGTAGGGCAGGGCCGCGATCCCTTTTTCCTCCAGCCAGCGGGCCACGGCATCGGCCCGTTTGCGGGTGCGCACGTAAACAATGCCCGCATGCCCACTGTGCCGCTCCCGCAGGACCGAAAGCAACTGCTGCTTGTCGTTGTTTTTGATCTGGATGCGGTAAAAGATGTTGGGCCGGTCAAAGCCGGCCACAAAACGGGCCGCATCGGCAAGCCGGAGTTTGTCGATGATCTCTTTGCGGGTGGCGGTATCGGCGGTGGCGGTCATGGCAATCCGGGGCACTTCCGGAAAGCGTCGGGTGACATCGGCGATCTGGAGGTATTCGGGCCGGAAATCATGTCCCCACTGGGAGACGCAGTGGGCTTCGTCAATGGCGAAAAGCGCCAGGTTCATATTGGCCAGCAGGTTCTGAAACCGTTCCGTGAGCAGTCGCTCCGGGGCCACATAGAGCAGGTCGCAGTCGCCGGCGGCCGCGATGGCCTCCACCCGGGCGGCATCGGCCGCGGAAAGACTGGAATTAAGGAAATGGGCACGGACCCCGTATTGCCGTAGATCCGCCACCTGGTCCTGCATCAGGGCGATCAGGGGAGAGATCACCACGCCGACGCCGTCACGGATCATAGACGGGATTTGAAAACAAAGGGATTTGCCGCTGCCGGTGGGCATGAGCGCGAAAACATCACGGCCCGCCAGCAGGGCGTCGATGATGGCTTTCTGATGATCCAGGAAGCGCGGGAAACCGAACACCTGTGTAAGAATCGATTCGGGGCCGGCGTTGCTTTGCGGTATTGATCGTTTCGGCATCTTGTCGTACCCGTCCTCTCCGGAAGAAGATATTCTCAAACGATGATAGACGGGGGGATGAGCCGTCCTGCCATCCGGAGATCCGCGTCAGGGGCAATAGTGGCGTATAACGGCGTCGCACAGGCCGTCAATGGTGTACTGGTCGGCCGTAACATGCACCGGAAACCCGTTTTCCCGAGCCGTGTCGGCGGTGATGGGGCCGATGGCCGCGATGACGACGTTTTGAATCAGTTCGTTGAAGCGGTTTTCCGGCAGCAGGGCCTTGAAATTGGTGACGGTGGAGGAGCTGGTGAAGGTGATCATGTCGATCTTACCGGCGGCCAGGTCCGTAATCAGGCCTTCGGCGCCTTCCCCGTCCCGGATGGTGTGATACACGGGGATTTCATCCACCACTGCCCCCATGCGGGTCAACTCCACCGGCAGAATGGGCCGGGCTTCTTTGGCCCGGGGGAGCAGTATCCGCTTGCCCTTCACCGATTCTTTTTTGAATGCGTCGATGACCGATTCAGCCCGGAAGGAAGCCGGCAGGATATCGGTTTTGATCCCAAATCCCAGCAGGCGCTCGGCCGTGGCCGGGCCGATGACCGCGGTGCGTATCCGGCCCAGGGCCCGGGCGTCGAGTCCGGCGTGAAACAGGCGGCTGAAAAAGAAATCCACGCCGTTGACGCTGGTGAAAATCAGCCAGTCGTATGTGGCGATTTCCGAAATGGCCCGATCCATGGGGCCGAAATCTTCCTCGGGCATGATCCGGATGGCCGGGACCTCATGACAGACGGCCCCAAGCTCGGCAAGCCGGCTCACCAGGTCGCTGGCCTGGGCCCGGGCACGGGTCACCACGATGGATTTGCCGAACAGCGGCCGGGTTTCAAACCATTTCATCTTTTCCCGCAGCCGGACCACCTCGCCGATGACGATCAGTGCCGGCGGCGCCATGCCCGCGGTGGCGGCGATATCGGCAATGGTTGCCAGGGCGCCGGTCACGGTCTGCTGGCGCGGAGTGGTCCCCCACCGGACCAGGGCCGCCGGAGTTTCCGGGGGCATGCCGTATTCCAGCAGCCGTTCGGCAATATAAGTCAGATTCTTGACGCCCATGAAAAAGACCAGGGTGCCGCCCCCCTGGGCAAGGGCCTTCCAGTTGATGGATGAGGTTTCCTTGGTGGGGTCCTCGTGTCCGGTGACAAAGGTGACGCTGGAGGTGAACTGACGGTGGGTCAGGGGAATGCCCGCGTATGCCGGCGCGGCAACGGCCGAGGTCACGCCCGGAACGACTTCAAAATCGATCCCTTCCTCAATGAGGCGCTCCACCTCCTCGCCGCCCCGGCCGAAAATAAAAGGGTCTCCGCCCTTGAGACGGGCCACGGTGCGGCCCTGTCTGGCTTTTTCAACGATCAAATCGTTGATGCCGGCCTGGGGCAGGGTGTGATCCCCGCCTTTCTTGCCCACGTAAATCAGCTCCGCGTCCGGTCCGGCATGGGCCAGCAGCTCTGGTGCGGCCAGGTAATCGTAGATGACCACATCGGATCGTGCGATGCAGGATCGGCCTTTGAGCGTCAGCAGTCCCGGATCTCCGGGGCCGGCGCCGATCAAATATACTATTGCCGCGGTTTTACTCATGAAAGTCCGGTTTCCTCTATCAAACGGGCCGCGACATCGCCGCGGCCCATGTTTACCCGTGGTTCGTGGATATTCGCGTCATGGAAAAAATTCGCTGCATATCCCGTTACTTGTAAATGTTTGGAACGGGCGTCATCAATGGCCGCAGCTCGTGCAACTCGTGGCGCTGCATCCGGTACACGATGACGCCCCCGCGGACCGACTGACGGTCTCACCGCCGCCGCCCCTGCTGACAAATCCGCAGGCCGACATCATCCGTTTGACCTTTCGGTTTCCGCATTTCGGGCATTCGGGTTTGTCGCTCCCCATGATCAGACACTCAAACTTCTTATCGCACGCATCGCAATGATATTCATATATGGGCATGACTTTCTCCTTGCATTCACCGGATTGATTTTTAAACCAGTATTTATAACCCATATCCCGATGAATGTAAACAGTAAGCATGGGTGATTGGTAAAAATCACCGTCCCCGGCACATCCGCCCGGATGCCTGACGTTAAATTCTACCGAACCGGCTTCTGCCACTCTTTGGCAAAGATTTCCGCGATTTTCTCGATCTGACCGGGTTCTATCTTCAGGGCTTTCGCCACTTCCGCATACAGGGTTCTGCGATCGCTGTTTTCGGCATCCACAAGGCTGTTGAGATCCCTTTTCTCCTTCAGGTTCAGCCCGCCGGCATCGGCTACGGAGAGATAACCATCGTCTTCGTCTTTCAGGGCGCCTTTCTGGTAATAGGGCGTCAGTTCCTGAAAACGGGCTTTCATTTTTTCCCTCAGGGCCCGAATGGTTGGATTGGAAACGGTTGTCTCCTCATCGGCCCACGCAATGGCGGGAGAAAAGGCAATCCTGATCTTGTGAACAATCCCTTGAAGGTTGCTGGATCGGCTTTCTTCTTGAATCGGCTTGGTGCCCCGGATATCATTTACAATATCCTCGGCAGCAGATTTAACCTTTTCGGCCGGGAAATAGATGTTGATGGTTACGCAGGCAAACAGGGTCAGGGTTACGGCCGCTACCGTCATCCACAGAAATTTTTGTTTTTTTTCCATATGCGCCTCCTCTGGTTAATTGATAACCGCCCCGTCTTTGTGGGCGATCCGCTGAATTCTTTTTACCATGTCCTTGAAGTTAATGCGATTATCTGGGTTTTGATTTATAATGTTTACGCCGGACAAGCCACGCCTTTTTACCATGTACTCCGTGCCGCCTTCTATGATCGTGCCGTTAATGGTGAACATATCGTTTTCAAGATGGGCACGGATGCCGATCTTTTCATAGGGGAATTTTTCAAAAATAGATGCAAAGGCGCCCGCGAGTCCTATAAACGGGCTCTGTCCTGAACCGATCTGCGCGATGTTGTCTACCGCCTTAATGCTGATGGTTTGGGGAAAACCCTTTTTTTGAACCGTTTCCAGTAAAAGATCAAATCGCTGGGGTTGGCCGTAGGCAATCTCACCATCGCGGATATGACCCTTCAAAACGCCCTCTATCTTTCCAAAAGTGGTATCCGTCGTTATTTCGGTCAACAGCAGATCATCCCAAAGGGCGTTGAGCTTAAAAACCGGCGCGGATGTAAATATCCCGGAAGCGCCCAGATCAGACAACACTATTTTGCCGCCGAATACCGCGGCCGTAATTTGTCCTTGACTGGTAACCGCTTGTTTTTCATATCGGACAGGATCCAGTATTCCAGTTAAGGTGCCCGCCAGTGTGCCTTCAGGGGGAAGCACTCCGATCCCGGACAGGAGAGACTGCGTGTTGATCCCGTCAATTGCCAGACGGGTATGGATGGACATATCCGGACCAAAAATATTTTGGGCCTGCACGGAACCCAGGTGAAGATCACCGCCCGGCACCTGAATCACGGTCGGGGAATCAATAGATATCCGGTTTGGACCTGAATCAAAAACGATGGAAAACGGCTGTTCCGGCAGCGGGGGCAAGGCCATGGATTGAATCTCAATCTTGCCCTTGAGGCTCTCAGCGGGGATTTCGGCCGATCCGGTTTCATACCAGACAGGCAGATCAAGGTCTATGCCCGTAAGAGAGGCCCCTTTATCTTGAAATGTAAGGTTCCCGTCACGCCACCCGATTCGCCCCGTGACCTGCCGGGCATTTTGAAATTCCTTTACCGTAAATTCAGCAGAAACAGTTCCTCCGGTTTCAAGGGTTGCCAAAAATGGTTTTTTAGTCTTATAGGGCTCCTGCAACAGGTGATGAAAGATCGGTTGTAAAGGTGTCTGAGGGATGGTCACCGTGAAATCCGCATCACGACCGGAATCATGAATTGACGGACCCTGCTTAAAGGATCCCTTGATTTCAAGGGGAAGGATATCCGTCAGAACGAACGTTAACTTTGAAAGCCGCAGAAATTTTTGTTGAAACGCGTATGTCCCGTTGCATGACGAGATAACGGGGTTTTTGGCAAGGTTCACATAATAACGATCATAAAGGGCTTCGCCGGTGTTGACTTCCACAGCAGCGGCAAAGGTCATGGTGGAATCCTTTAAGTCGATAACACCCTGGGTCCGGGTTGTAAGGGAGATTTTTTCTCCCATCAAACTCCCGTCTTTGTTTTGAAACGCCAGATCCTCAAAAGATAAGTTCGCGCTCATCCGCCAGGGTCCGGCCTTTGGGCCCGCGACTTCGATCCGGACGGTATCTTTAGCCGAAAGTTCCCAATCGGGTGGGAGAAGCTGGTAAGTGGCGGCGGCATGGAGAAGCTCAGTCTTTTTCCCTTGAAACACCAGATTGATGCTGTCGTCTTTCAGGTCGCTTCTTATGTCTATGGAGAGCAACAGATTTTTTAAACCAAAAGCGTCGCATCGGATATTGGGGAGCGAGATGGTTCCGTTTTCCGTGTCCATACGGCCGTCCGGGATAGTAAAGCGGATATCTCCCATCAGGATGTCCCGGGTTTTTGTGCGGACCTTGGCCCGGGGGATTTGAAGGGTCACATTCGTTATCTCGATGACAGGATGCCGGCTTGAAATGCCTTCAGCCTTAAGACTGACGTCTATGGGCGGCATTCGCCCATCCGCTGTTCCCATCAGGGCCAGGCCGTTGATACGGATTTGAAAATCTTCAGCTTTCAAATTTTTATGGGCATGGCTATAGGTAAATTTTGACAGCACGTCCATCTTTTTAATTCCAAACGCTGCGTCCTCAAGTGTTATATCTTCGGCTTGGAGCGTGCCGTTGAATTTGAAATCATTAATGTCAAACAGATTGTTGCTGATAAGATTCACGTTGGGCACTTTGATATGCATATTACGGAAAGAATTTTTAACTTCCATGGCAAATGATACGAAAAGCGGCTTGTCGGTGCCGGTTTTGGCATGGATTTGATGGACCTGAATGGTTTGATCGCCCCAGAATGCCACGATTTGACCATCAAGAATTTCCCCTGACTCAAACCGGATGTCTCTGAAAAAAAAGAGACTGACAATGCCCCGAACCATCCTGGCCGGAAAAGAGGAACCCGTTTTTCCTGGCAGGATAGCGAATTTGCCGTTCATAAAAATGCCGGTTATTCCCATGTTTTTTAAAATGAGGGATCTGCGACCCCATGGCCCCTCAATGGCCATATCCGTCCGGATGAAAAGGACTTCCAAGGATGATGCCTGCTCGGGTTTCACGGATTCAAACAAAATACCCCTGGCCTCTACGGCCAGGGGCCGCAAAGAGAAGGAGAGACTTTCTATGGTGCAGGAAGCCCCGGTGGCCGCGGCCAGGGCTCTTTCGACCATGGGTTTTATACGTTCCGGATGATAATAGAGATAAATGCCCATGCCTGGAAGGATGATCACGATAACGCACAGAAAGAGGCCTGAAACTATAATAAATTTTTTAATAAGCCTCATAGATGTCAATCTTGATAGTCCTCAAAGTCCAGGTCGCTGCTCAGATCCCCGTCCATGAGCGTTTGGCGTTTTCAAACAGTATCGCGTACAAGCCGGGTTATTGCCTTGAAGAACGACCAGAAAACCACGTGCCGTTTATTTTCAGACGCTTCACCTCCCAATACGAAATTCTGAAATGGGGCCGATGAGTCCGAAGGCACTCAACAACCAGATAATCACTACAATAATCACTACGACATTCAAGATTTTTTTTATGGTGCCTTGCATCGGTATGTAGCTGTTAATCAGCCATAGAATCACCCCAACGACAACCAACGTAATCACTAAATGAATCAGCGGCATAGTTCCTCTCCTTATTTGTTTTAATTGTTTACCTGCTGCTTAACGGGTTGACTCCTTCATTGAGGATAATAACCTCAACCCGCCTGTTCCGCTCTCGTCCACTATCGGTATCATTGCCGGCCAATTTTTTATTCACTGCTTTTTATAACTTGTTGTGCCAGGGTGTTAACAACCGGGGACGTGTCGCCTATCTATCTAATATTTATGAG
>Ga0351945_1108_pt1 | contig 11928 bp, 8 predicted proteins | sample BONcelT113001F14_FD_205814 | JGI IMG/M metagenome (GOLD analysis project Ga0351945, IMG submission 205814) | Enriched cells from coal bed in the Powder River Basin, Montana, United States - BONCAT cells T11 rep3 HSBNCT.T11.300.1.F14 ... | reverse complement strand
TGGACTTCAAGTTTTTTGGTCATCCGGACCGACAATTCGGCATTCGCCTTGATCTGTTCCTCCGTATTCTCCAGTTGGTCGTTGACATTGTCATATTCATCTTCTGCGGCATCCAGTTCGCGCTGGATTACCCGCAATTGTTCAGCGATACTCTGTTCTTTGCGGCGGGCCAACTCAGCCTTTCGTTGCTGCGATTCCAGCTGTTGCTGGATGCTGTTGAGCTGTTGCTGTTTCTCCTGAAGTTCGTCGGCCAATACCGGCGTTACAAATAACAGGACAAATAACAGGATGAGAACGGCTGAAATGAACTTATTCCGGTTTCGGTTCTCTTGCATTCAGTACCCCCGGTTTTAAACTTTAAGAAATTTCTTCACGGAAATCATACTGCCCAAAACGCCGATGCCACAGCCGGCAAAGATCAGGAAACTGTTCACATATCCCATTAGAGGGTATTTGGGCAACAAAGGCAGAAAGGCCAGAGATTCATAAACCTGTCGGGTCAGCATGCTGTAAAACTGGGTCAGCAGCACGACTGCAATAAAGGCGCCCAGGCCTCCCAACAATATCCCTTCGATGATGAACGGCCAGCGGATGAACCAGTCCGTCGCACCCACATATTTCATGATGCCGATCTCGCGGCGACGGGCAAACACAGTCAGGCGGATCGTATTCACAATAATGAACAGTGCCGCCAGGCCCAGAAATATAATCAGCACCACACCGAAAATTCTGACCATCCGGGTCAGGCCAAACAGCTGATCGACAACCTCCTGTCCATACCGGGCGGCCTCGACTCCCTTCAACTGTGCGATCGCCAGTGCAAGAGGTTTAACCCGGTCAGGCCGGTCCACCTTAACCTCAAAGGAATTAGGCAGCGGATTGGCTTCGCCCAGCTCGGACAACAAGCCCTGCTGTTCGCCAAGTCTGATTTTGAAACGGTTCAGCGCCTCCTCTTTACTGACGAAGTTAACCCGGGTCACTCCGGGAAGCCGGGTAATGCGGGTCCCCATCTCAAGGACTTCCGTTTCTTTCAAAGTATCCTGCAAATAAACCGTGACCTGAACCTGGGACTCCAGGATTGATGCCATGTGGTTCAGGTTCATCACCAAAATCATGAACACGCCCAAAATCAACAGCGACAGAGCGACGGTCATCAACGAAGCCATGCTCATCAATCCGTTGCGACGGATAGAATTGAGCGACTCGGTGACAAAATATTCGGCTGTGCTAATCTTCATAACCGTAGGCTCCTCGGGACTCGTCCCGGATAACTCTGCCATTTTCCAGCGCGATAACCCGTTTCATCATCTGATCAACAATCGGTTTGTCATGAGTCACCATCAAAATGGTGGTACCGGTCAGATTAATCCGTTCAAAAATCTTCATAGTATCCCAGGAAGTGTCAGGATCGAGATTTCCGGTCGGTTCATCAGCGATCAGGACGGCAGGATTATTGACGATGGCCCTGGCTATCGCCACCCGCTGCTGTTCTCCGCCGGATAACTGTGCCGGATAAATTTTTGCTTTCGGCAACAGACCGACCATTTCCAGAACATGCCTGACCTGCCTTTGGATATCTCGGCGCGAGGCCTCGACGACCCTCATGGCGAAAGCCACATTATCATAACAATTTTTTTCCGGCAACAGACGGAAATCCTGAAATACTATGCCGAGAGAACGTCGAAAATAAGGGATCTCCTGTGGCTGCAAAGCCGACAGATCCCTGCCGTTAACAATAATTTCGCCGGACGACACCAGTTGTTCCCTGAACAGCAGTTTGATCAGGGTTGATTTTCCGGCCCCGCTGGGGCCTACTACAAAAGCGAATTCACCTTTGTCTATCTTCAGAGTCACATTCGACAATGCGACAAACCCATCATCAAAAGCTTTGGTGACTTCAGTCAGTTGAATCAATTCGTTAACCTACTCCCCTTGTTGTATTTGACCCTGATCCCTGCTTGGCTTTATTTCTATTCGACGGAAGATGGATTTAACCTTTTTTATTTATCAGCCTGACCGCACATTCAGCGTTGCGAATCGCCTGGCAGCGCAATTCCGCCACTCTCCTGCGCCTGTCTGAACTTGCGGGTTGATTGCGCAAAGATTGCAGAATGTGTCGATACAGGTCCTTTTCAATCAGAGAGTCGAGCGTCCCAACCGGCTGTTCGCCGATCGACTCGAGAAACCGGTCAATTTTCGGATCATAGGACACGCCGATAAAAGGCGTCTCCATTACCGCTGCAAAGATCAGTGCATGAAGCCTGACTCCAACCAATAGGTCAAGATTGCCGACAATCGATAATAGATCAATCATATCGGTCCAGGCTCCGATCATGGCATAGGCCCCGGACATCTGTCCAGCCACCAGTCGGGCCGCTTGTGAATCTTCCGGGCACTGCATCGGCAAAAATAAAATACGGGCATCAAGTTCGATCACCAACCGATCAGCGACTGCAGCGAAAACGGTTTTATAATGATCGCGGCCCTGCCATTCCCTGACCGAAAATCCGATCAGCGGTCCTTTGCCTGTCAATTCCAGCTTGTCGATAATTTTCCGGCCAGGATCGAGACTTACCGGGTCAAGCGCCAAAACAGGGTCTGCCGTAACCGAAAGATTCGACAATTCAAATCCCAGTTCGGCCAGTTCGGCCAGTGAGCCTTCATCCCGCACCGTCCCGCCGGCAATCCTCCTACCGATATGTCTCATGAACGAACGAGCCATACCACTACGGATCGGACCGATCCCCTGAGCATACAACATTATCGGACAGCCCAGCATACTGGACAGTTTGAGGATCCCCAGATAGTAGAAAATACTGCGGCCGCTGGTAACATCCTGCAACAGACTGCCGCCGCCGCTGACCAGCAAATCGGCCCGACGGACCGCGCTGGCAATCCCTGGAATATTCAGCCGATGAACTGCCGCAACCCCGTATCTTTGCCGGGTATCCTGCGGATTACCCGAAATAACTGTAATCTGAAGTGTCGGATCCAGTGCGCGCAATGCAGTCATCATAGCCAGCAGCATCGCTTCATCACCGGCATTGCCAAAACCATAATAACCTGAGATCACCAGTTTACTCATCCGTTGATAATCTCCTTCGCAACAGGAAGGTCAGGGACTGCAGCCAATGAAATCCCACCACCGCCAATAATCCCAGCGCAGCGCCCAACAGCAGGCCATCCACGCCCCGCATGAACGACATTTCCACCGGTGTGCGAAAATGGGCGAACGTCTGGACCAACGAGCCCTGACCGATGGTTGCCGCCAGCACAAAGGCAAAATGAAACATCCGTGGCCAGTTTTGATACAGGGCCATCACCGCGATGAAAAACGCCGGATGACCGATCAGAAATTCCTTTTCCCGCGGCCGGGCATATAATGTAACTTCCAGGAACCGCCGCAATTTAATCTCAATCTCCGGTACCGGCAAGCCGGCCGAATGGCCCGAACGACCTACGAACACGTAAGCGATCGCCGCCGCCACGCCAAACCCGAGCAGGGTCTTGATATAAGCCGGGTAATCCAGCACATGCAGCAACTTTTGCCATAGATGGCGGGAATCGTTGGCATCCACACCCGGAAACAGATTGAACCGGGTCAGATAGACGATGCTGATCAATAATGGCGGCAACATAAAGGTCAATTTGACGCCGCGAAAGATTTCCATCTCCAGCAGAAACCGGATGTCGGCCAATATTGCCGCCAGATAGATTCCCCCGACCATCGACAGCACAAAAGTCTGCGAGATTCCGGTCAGTCCATCCAGCATGATTCGCCAAAGGGTCGCGCCGCCGCGCGGAGCCCGGTCCCGCCAACGGTCCAGTTGCCAGGTCATCGCCAGCACCGGGAACAGCACCGCGCAACCAAAAGCCGTAATCTGCCGGGTCAGGATCGCCGGACCGAACAACAGCGGGAAACCCAGTCCGACCGACAACAACGTTACCATGCCGTATTGCAGCCGCCTGGGCAGTGGAACCATCACGCTAAGCAGCAGCACTCCGGCCGCCACCGTACCGACAATCATCACAAACAGCAACAGCGGGTTCGGCATGTAGGGCGGGAAGGTCGTCGCCGGCCCCATCGGTATCCCGTATTTTTCCAGCCCCTGCCTGATTCCCCTGACATAGGCCGCGTGGGTCTCGGTCAGGTTCTTGCCGGGTAAAGGCTGTTGGTACATTTTCAGATACTGGATCCGGATATTGCGTTCCCTGCTGCCGAGGACCTGCCGGTGAATCGCTTCAGCCACTGAAAGTTTCGGCTGTTCCAATTTCAGCAGCTGATGCAGCCGGGCCACGGAATATCCTGACTGCTCGGCCAACGCAAACATACCGTCCTGATTTTTGAATTGAAGCTGGGTATAGTGTTCCAGCAAGCCGAGTGACAACCCCCGCTGTTTCATTTCCCGAGCCACAAGCGGCAGCTGGTCGGGGAACCCCAGCACCTCTTCGCCGACGAAATACAGACCGGTCACTGCCGGCCCCGCCGAATCAATCCGGGTAAACACCGCCTGGACATCTTCCGGCCTAACTTTCAGATAATTGGTCGGTCGGGCCAGGATATGGAATCCATTAGATGCCACCGTTTTCATTTCCGAGCTTGGCAATCCCAGATTCCATTTGGTGAGCGATTCAAAGGGCGCATCCACAATCATGAAACGCCGGTTTCCTTCATGATAGTGCTTGACACGGTGTTTGCCGAGACGTTGCTCCAAGTCGCTGCGGACCTCATCGAACCGATCCGTTTCCCGGTCCAGAACATAAACCTGTCGCGCCGCCAAACGGCCGGTTTCGACTTCATTACGCCACCATCGGTTGATCAACGTCCCGGAATGGTAATCATGCAGCATCTGAGTCGTGGATACGACTGTGACAACTCCTTCGGCAGCCAGTTTATGCAAAGTCGTTTCAAAGACGGTCAACGTGGTCAGCCCCGCATTACGAAGCTCACGGAACACCGACTGTAGCGGAACCCCGTCGATTCTGGCCATTTCCACGACTTCATCATAATCCGATACCAGTTCCATTTGCGTGTTGGCGCGTTCGATCCCATGCCGCTGCCATGAAACAAACATGGCGGCAATCAGACCGAGGGCTATTAAACCGATGAGCACCCGATTATAGCGAAAAACCAGCACTGTTACTCCACCTTACACGCAGATACTTAACGATTGTCAGCGTGGATTATAACCACGCCGGGTTCGGTGAAAATCTTGCGGACCCCGACCTTGAACGGCAATTGGGTCAAGTCCAACAGGGGGATCTCGGCGAACAGGCCGGCAAAATTAATCCCACCGGCATTCTTCACTTCCAGGCGGTCACTGCGGAAGCGGATGGACTGGCCATCGCCGACAATCCGCCCGTCGACGGCGACCGCCAGTTTGATCAGACCGAGATCGATATCGCCGCGAACCTCAATCTTGTCAGCCAAAATCTTGACTGTCGGATTTTTGACTTCCTTGACCTTGATCGCCAGATAATCGGCCAAATCCTTTTCATTCAACTTCATCATAACTTCCAGATTACGGACCAGCTTGATGTTGATCCTGTTATTGCCGATCAGCTCAGCCACATCGATCCGGGCATCGTCAATCGTCACCAGGCTCTCGCGAATCTTCAGTCCATCGATCTGGGCATCCTCCGACACGGCCCGCACTTTATCAAACCGGCCAAGCCAGAGCGCAAACCCCGGCAGGGACCGGGCCGAAACACTATGCTGTCTGGCCGGCATCACTTTATTCAACGAACTGTCCAGCCACCAGGATGCGGCAAAGGGAGTGACGATTTCACTGAACACAATGACCGCTACCAACAATCCGATGATTGTAGTCTTTTTCATCGACACGCCTCCTGTAATTCCAACTGCTTAAACACCGGCTTTACTTTTCAGGTAGGCTTCGATAAATCCATCCAGGTCGCCATCCATCACCGCCTGCACATTTCCCACCTCATAGCTGGTGCGATGATCCTTGACCATGCTGTAGGGGTGGAATACATAAGAACGGATCTGGCTGCCCCACTCGATTTTCTGGTAATCGCCGGCAATCTCGGATTTCTCGGCCGCCTGCCGCTCCCGCTCCAGTTCAAACAATCGGGACCGCAACATCAGCATACAGTGTTCGCGGTTTTGAATCTGGGAACGTTGACTCTGGCACTGGACAATCACACCGGTCGGCAGATGGGTCATCCGGACCGCCGAATCGGTTTTGTTGATATGCTGGCCGCCGGCGCCACCAGCCCGAAAGGTATCGACCCGCAGGTCTTCGGCGCGAATCTCGATCTCGACGCTGTCGTCAATTTCCGGCATCACATCCACCGCCGCAAAGGAAGTATGGCGGCGGGCGTTGGAATCGAAGGGTGAAATGCGGACCAGTCGGTGGACCCCTTTTTCCGCCTTCAGATAGCCATAGACGTTGGGACCGGAGATCATCAATGTGGCGCTCTTGACCCCGGCCTCGTCGCCAGACTGGAAATCCATCGTCTCCACTTTATAACGGTTGCGTTCGGCCCAGCGCACATACATCCTGAGCAGCATCTGGGCCCAGTCCTGCGCTTCGGTGCCACCGGCGCCGGCATGCAAAGTCAAAATCGCATTATTGGCGTCATATTCACCGGACAGCATCAGAGATAACTGGAGCTGCTCGATGTCATGCTCCAGTTCGCCAATCATCGTTTCCATTTCAGACTGGACGCTGTCGTCATTTTCTTCGATACCCAGATCCCACAGCGCCATAATATCATCCTGGCGGGTTTTCAGTCCATAAAACTGTTCAACCGGTGTGCGCAGGGCAGTCAGGTCCTGCATAACTTTTTGCGCCGCCTGGGGATCCTCCCATAAATCATGCGATTCAGTCACCCGCTCCAACCGGGCAATCTGGAGCTCCTTTTCGGCTACGTCAAAGCGACCTCCTGAGGTCTTCAACTTTGCGGCCCAATTCTTCGATCGGCCCTTTCCATTCTGATAGCAACAACTGCACTTCACTCCTAAAATTTCAAATTAGAGGTCATTGGTTGTTTTTTGCCTTTGAACCAAGGCTTTTCAGGCGGAGGCAGCTGCAAGGCGCGGGAGAGGCTTCAAGTGATGGCGTACAAATGGTACGTCGAGCGCTGAAATGAACCCGCAACACCGCAGATGCGCTGTTTGGAAAGCCTTTGATTAAGAACCTTTGTTCAAAGTAAACTCATCAACCGCCCGCTCAATTTCCAGCGCCAGCGAAGCCGGGATTCCTTCGATATTGACATGGAGAAAACCGCGGACGATAGTGGCGATTGCCGCTTCTTCATCCAGACCGCGGGCCATCAGATATTCGATCTCTTCCGGCGCTATTTTGCCGACCGCTGCTTCGTGGCTCAGTTCGGCGTTGTCGGTCCGGGCTTCCAGTTCCGGCACGGCATGAATCACACCGCCCGGCGCCAGCAGAAGTCCGTGGCACTCCAGATGGGCCTTGGTTTCCGGCGCCGCGCCGACCAGATGGCCGCGATTGATGATCACGCCGCCGGTCGAGATCGTCCGGGCCACGATTTCGGCCCGGGTCCCCGGCGCTTCCAGCACCACCCGTCCACCGACATCCATGTGGGAGCCCGGCGGCGAGACCAAAATCGAGTTGAGCCGGGCCACCGCCCCTTTGGCGGTCAGTCGGGTGCTGGGGTACATCTGGATGTCTTTGACTTTTTGCATGCAAATATAATTGGAGATAAACAGACCGTCTTCCTCGACGATCACGCCGGTCCGGGGCCGGACCGTAATATCCTCGCCCCAGCGGTGAATCATCGTAAACGTCAGTTTACCGCCCTTTTTGATGTAAAACTCGCTGATGCCGATATGCGCTCCCTTTTTCACGTCGGGATCGGTCGCGCAACCGGTGATGACGTGCAATTCCGCGCCTTCTTCGACAATGATCAGATTATGGACATCCTGAATCAGACCCTCCTGGCCGATATACAGACAGGCCTGCACCGGCTCGGCGATTTTTTGCCCGGCCAAAGCCCGGATGAAATAGCCATGCTCCTGATGCAGCGCCGCCCGGGCGGTAAATTTGTCGGCGTCGGGCGACACGGCCCGCCACCAGTAGTCAGTCAGCCAGTCATGACATTTTAGTGCCGCATCGGTCGACATGATCTCCACGCCATCGGCGGACACGTCACAGTGGGAAACCGAATGGTCGGTCTGCATATAGGTGCCGGCCCGGCCGGAACCTGAAGTGTCCATCCCTATCGACTCCAGCTGCTTGCGCCGCTCGGCCGGCAGGGTTGAAATATCGTCAACCGTCTCGTCAGACCCACCCAGGTCGGCAAATTGTTCGAAGTCAACGTCCGCTCCGTAAACGGCCTTTTTCTCCTGCGCCGCCCGGGCTTTTTCCAACAAAATATCCTGTTTATTCATTGCTCGCCCCTCCAGAGTCCGCACAGCGGATACATTCTTCGTAACCCTTGTGGCGGATGCATTGCAGCATTTCCTGTGGATTGCCGCTGCAGGAGAGTGTCCCCTTGTACATCACATGGGCAATATCCGCCGGAACGTACTGGAGAATATGGCCGGTGTGGGTGATGATCAGGCCGGATTTGGTCCGTTCGGTCCGGCGTTTTCGCATCGTCCCGTCGTTGCCGTTGGCGTGCCCCCGGGCCAGGATCAGATTGGTCGCTGCGCCCACCAGGGCGATATTTTCAATGTCAACGCCGGATTCCGGTTCGTCGAGGAGCAGCAGGTCCGGCTGCTGGGCCATCAGCTGCAACAGTTCAGACCGCTTGATCTCGCCGCCGGAAAACCCTTCGTTCACGTTGCGTTCCAAAAACTCTTCCATGTTTAGACGCTTGGCCAGGGCATCAGCGTCCGCCCGGCCATCCGAACAGATGCCGACCATCTGCCGAACCGACAGCCCCCTCACATTCGGCGGCCGCTGGATCATGACCCCGATACCGGCCCGGGCCCGCTCATAAACCGGCGCCTCGGTGATATCGGTCCCTTTGAACCAGATCCTGCCGGCAGTGATCTGAAAGCGGGGAAAGCCCATAATCGCTCCGATCAGGGAGGATTTTCCGGTTCCATTCGGACCAAACAGCGCATGGACCTTCCCCTCCTTGATTTCGAGGTTGACGTCATGCAGGATAGGCTTTCCAGCCACTGAAACCGCAAGATTTTCGATCCTCAGCATACACATACCTTCCTTAAAATGAAATAGTACGTCGAGCGATGAAATGAACCCGCAACGCCGCAGATGCGCCGTGCTTTTGAATCAAGTCTTTTCAGGCGGATGCATATGCAAGGCGCGGGTGAGGCTTCAAGCGATGGCGTACCACTAGTACTTCGAGCGATGAAATGAACCCGCAACGCCGCAGATGCGCCGTGCTTTTGAATCAAGTCTTTTCAGGCGGATGCATATGCAAGGCGCGGGTGAGGCTTCAAGCGATGGCGTACCACTAGTACGTCGAGCGATGAAATGAACCCGCAACGCCGCAGATGCGCCGCCTGGAAAGCCTTATTTTGCGCCGCAGCACTTCTTATACTTCTTTCCGCTCCCACAAGGGCAGGTTTCATTGCGTCCGACAACATTCTTGCTGCGCACAGGTTCTTTGGGAACCTGTGCATCGCCATGCACGGCAGTCGCCTGTGACAGTCGGTCTTCCACCTGGGTTACGATATTTACCCGGTAAACATAACGGACAATATCTTCCTGGATATTTTCAATCATCTGGCCGAACATGTCAAACGCCTCGATCTTGTACTCGATCAGCGGATCTTTCTGTCCGTAGGCCCGCAGTCCGATCCCCTGGCGCAGCATGTCCATCGCGTCGAGATGTTCCATCCACTTGCCGTCGACTACCTTCAGCATGACCACTTTTTCCAGGTCACGCATATTCTCCGCGCCGAACATCTGCTCACGGCGGTCATAGTTTTCGCCGGCCGCATCGATTAACTCTTCCCGCAGCTCATCGCGGCTCATCAGTTCCAGCTCGTTTTTCTTCAGGTCGCCTTCGGCGGCAAACAGGTCTTCGGCATATTCAATCAGCGCATCGATATCCCAATCCTCGGGATGCGATTTTTCATCGGCAAACAATTGCAGGCCGCGGTCGGCCAACTTGCCGATCATGAAAAAAATATTTTCGCGCAGGTTTTCGCCGTGCAGAATCTGGCGGCGTTGACCGTAAATCACTTCCCGCTGCTGGTTCATCACATCGTCATATTCCAGCACATGTTTCCGGGTGTCGAAGTGATGGGCTTCTACCTTCTTCTGGGCCTGTTCGATTGAACGGCTGATCAGTTTATGCTCGATAGGCTCATCTTCTTCCATGCCCAGCTTGTCCATCAACGCGGAAATATTGCCGGCGCCAAACAAGCGCATCAAATCATCTTCCAGCGACAGATAAAACCGGGACGAACCAGCGTCGCCCTGACGACCCGACCGGCCTCTTAGCTGATTGTCAATCCGGCGGCTCTCATGGCGTTCGGTTCCGATGATATGCAGACCCCCCAGCGCAGGAACTCCTGCGCCAAGCACAATATCGGTCCAGCGGCCCGCCATGTTGGTCGCAATAGTCACTGCCGACGGCTGTCCGGCCTGAGCAATGATCTGGGCTTCCATCTCATGAAACTTGGCATTCAGCACATTGTGCACCACACCCTGACGTTTCAGCATATCCGACAATGCCTCCGACTGGACGATCGATGTCGTCCCCACAAGCACCGGCTGGCCTTTGGCATTCAACTCGGCAATCTCCGCCACTGCGGCCCTGTACTTGGCCCGCTTTGTCTTGTATATAACATCGGGAAAATCGTTACGGATCATTTGTTGATGGGTTGGAATCACCACAACGTCCAACTTGTAAATCTTGCGGAATTCCTGCTCTTCAGTTTTCGCCGTACCGGTCATGCCTGCCAGTTTCTTGTACATCCGGAAATAATTCTGGAAAGTGATCGTTGCCAGCGTCTGGCTCTCGCGCTCAATCTTGACCCCTTCCTTGGCTTCGATAGCCTGATGCAGTCCGTCCGAATAACGGCGGCCGAACATCAGTCGGCCGGTGAACTCGTCGACGATGATGACTTCGCCGTCCTTGACCACATAGTCCTTGTCCCTGTGCATCAGCGCATGAGCCCGGAGCGCCTGGTTAAAATGATGGGAAAGTTCCATATTGTCATTTTCATAGAGGTTTTTGACATTGAGCGCTCTCTCTGCTTTGGCAATGCCGGTTTCCGTCGGCGCCACCGTGTGTAGTTTCTCATCCACAGTATAATCTTCGGTTTCACGCAATTTTGGAACTATCTTGGCCAACACATAATAAAGGTCGGTCGATTTTTCGCCCGGACCGGAAATAATCAGAGGAGTTCGCGCTTCGTCGACCAGAATCGAGTCCACCTCGTCAACAATGGCGTAATGCAGGGGCCGTTGCACCATCTGTTCTGCATAGATAACCATATTGTCGCGCAGATAATCGAAACCGAACTCGTTATTTGTTCCATAAGTAATATCCGCTGCATAAGCCGACCGGCGGTCGGCAAAATCGAGTCCATGGGTGATCAATCCGACCGAAAGTCCCAAAAAACGATAAATCTGGCCCATCCATTCACTGTCACGCCTGGCCAGATAGTCGTTCACCGTAACCAGATGTACGCCTTTGCCTTCCAGTGCGTTCAGATAAACGGACAGAGTCGCTACCAGGGTCTTGCCTTCACCGGTCTTCATCTCGGCAATCTTGCCTTCGTGCAAAGTCACGCCGCCGAGCAGCTGCACATCAAAATGACGCATCCCGGTCGTTCTGACCGAGGCTTCCCTGACCACGGCGAAAGCTTCAGGCAGCAGCAACTCCAGTGTTTCGCCATTCTCAAGCCGCTGCCTGAACTCAGGTGTTTTTGCCGCCAGAGACGCATCGCTCAACTTCTTCATATCCGGTTCAAATGCATTAATCCGCTCCACATATTCTTCCATGCGGCGG
>Ga0351945_1105_pt1 | contig 12144 bp, 12 predicted proteins | sample BONcelT113001F14_FD_205814 | JGI IMG/M metagenome (GOLD analysis project Ga0351945, IMG submission 205814) | Enriched cells from coal bed in the Powder River Basin, Montana, United States - BONCAT cells T11 rep3 HSBNCT.T11.300.1.F14 ... | reverse complement strand
GATCTGTTCGGATATGCTGTTTTTGGGCAGGTTGTAGACGGGATGGAAACGGTGGATGCCATTCGTCAAGTGAAGACCTGCTCAAAAATGGGGCATTCCGATGTGCCTGCCGAACCGGTGTCGATTCTGTCTATCAGTCTTGTCGAGTAGTTAAGGAGCTGTACATGCATAACATGGTCAAGATTGCGTTCAGAATTAGGTCGGATTTGACGGAACTGATTGAGCCAAACCGCAGACATAGCAGGGCTACGTTGAGGATTTGGTGATTGAAGTTCGGTCAAAGATGGCCTGAAGATGAGATGTAAGATGCCCCATGTTATTTGTTTGCAGCTCCTAAGCAAACTATGTCGCAAAAAAGGCTGCTTCCGATTCGGAGCAGCCTTTTTTTACCGATTTTGCAGGTACTTCTACCCTTCAGCTGACCATTGACCGTGCAGATTGCAGAATTCCCGTGCGGTAACCTTTTGAGCGGTAACCTTGAAAATAGCTTCGGGAGCTTCACCTGGTTTGAGAAACTGCCGGTACGCCTTGCCGTCGGCAATGATTTCGATCCACTCGATGTAGTGTTTTTCTTCCATGGGGTGGGCAACACTCCCTACCTTGACGGTAATCGAGTCGGACCCCTTTTCAATAACCGGCACGTGTTTCTCTTTTGCTGCGTCGACAGTGTTTTCCGTCATCAGCTTCATCGGTTCCCCACAACAGACGAGTTCGCCGTCACCTGCATGGAGTACTTCAATAATGTTTCCACAGAGTTCGCATTTGTAGATTTCCAGTACGTTCGCCATAGTACCTCCATTTTTCTAAGTTCTAATCTTTATCCTGTATCCGTTAAAATGTACCCCATAGCTGCCAGACTTGCAACCCATCACAGAGATGTTTTCCGCCGGTTGTTTGCGAATGGTGTGTCATTCTTTGTGCAAAACATGGCAAAAGATCTATTGTTTCCGCTTCGCACAGAAGGTAGCAGGTATGAAAATATTTGCAGTTCATAATATGTGAAGTTATAGTACGCAATCGTTGACTTCCCGGAAACCAAGGGTGTCTTCAGGTGTTTGAACGAACAAGGCGGGCGGATTTGGATGAAAGTGGATGACGATAAGGTACAGGTTTCCGGAACAATATGGTTTGATAAGGCGGCAAGGGTGTTTCTCGGGGGAAATAGAATCAAACTGCTGGAAAAGATTCAGGCGCTTGAGCAACAACCATCATGTCTAGACATACTCTGAGAAGTTATCTCCGCTGGAAGATCCCGCCGACAAGTGCAACAACAACTGAAAAACTAAAGAGTACCAGCGCTGCTGGTAGACGGAAAATCGTCTGGACCGCCTTTTTCAAGCCGAGCCAGGCGTCAGGGCTGAAGTAGGAGGCGGGTGGGAGTCCGGACCAGGAGGAGAACTGTGCAAAAGTCATGACGGTCCAGGTGCCATGTTTCGCCCAGGAGTAGACCTGGTAGCCGAAGATTCCTGCCGCGGTTACCAGCGGGAGGAACACGACAACCCCGAGAAGTATCGAGAGGAATAGCATGAGGGCTCTGGCCGGGGAGTAGTGGAGAGGTTTACTGCTGGATATGGTTTTCCCCTCAAGGGAGCTTTGCTTCTGGTCATCGAGTTCAGGGTTGGGGAAATCCATAGAACCTCCGGACGAGAAATTAGGTTGTGGCCAGGATCTGCCAGTCACTGCGGAGTGATTTTTTGCGGAGCGCTTTGTCCGGATTTACCGCAATCGGATTTCCAAACAGGGACATCATCGGGATGTCCGATTCGGAATCGGCATAACAGAACGAATTTCGGAGGGAAAAGCCTAATTCCGATTCGAGTTTTCTTACGAGTCGTTCTTTCTCTATTCCGTAATAATGGTTCCCTTCAATGTCACCGGAATATCGGTCTCCTGTGACCTTGAGGCGAGTGGCATACAGATGGTCAAAGTGAAGACCGCACTGCGCCAAGAGCGGGCGTACAAGAATTTCGGGGGACCCCGTGATCAGGATGGTCAGGTGTCCGAGCCTTTTGTGGCAGTTGACAAGTGAGATGCTTTTCCCGGGAATAAGTCCGTGTCCCTGCAGGGAAAAAAACGATTGTGACAATTGTTCTATTTCCGCTTGAGGAACGTCCTTCAGATACATCTTGTTGCGTTTCTTTGCCTTCACCGGGTCCCGCCAGATGTTGCGGAGAAAGAAATCTGCGGAGTGAAGAAGGTTCATAATGCCAATCTGCCGTTTTCGCAGCAGAAACATGATGAAGGAACTCTCCAGCGAGCGTACTGAGGTGAGTGTCTGGTCCAGATCAAAAACCGCCGCGATTTTTCCGCTCATTACAACGAACCTGGCCGCAAGAATCGCCGGCTTTCGACTAGGACCGGGATTCCCCGTACAACACAGAGAATCATGGTGCAATAGATGACAACGTATCCGGAAATGATCATGCCCTGACGGTAGTCAGGCCCGATTAGCTGTGGCAGGCCTTCGTAGAATCCATCCTTAACATAGGAAAGAAAGTTACGCACGGTGATCGGGGCCTTGTCCTTGAAAAGCTCAACTTTTATGTTCCCCATTGATGTTTCGATACGTACCAGAGGATTTTTTTCTTCTGTCATTAGTCACTCCTTTTTCAAAATATTTCCTCTTCTATCATACTTTTCCTGTTGATGAAAATATTTTTCGAATTTCGTGAGTATGGCATTGCGATTATTTTTGCCTGCGGTATTATATGTAATCGGTGTAAAGTAGGTATCGCGGCCCGGCAATGGCCCTTAGAGTCAAGACACATTCTCCAGCCCCCCATTGAACGGAGTTCCCAGCCGAACCACTTGCCCAGCGGTTCTCATACGGCTCCTGCAGGAGTTATCGCCGCCAGATTTTCACAAAACCTGATATTTTCGTTGTTGTGGATCAAGGCTAAAACTATGCAGCATTTGAAAAGCAGAATAGAAGAGCTTGAGAACGAAGCGGCCTTTCTCCGGCAAAGAGTCACGGAACTCGAAGCTTCGGAGCGAAAGTACGTCCAGGCAAAAAAATCTCTCAAAACACAGAGACAACGGCTTTTTTCCCTTCTCAACAGGCTGCCCGCCTATGTCTACCTGCAGGCTCCCGATCACACGATACGTTTCGCCAACCGCTACTTCAGGAAACACTTCGGTGCACCGAACGGCCTCAAGTGTTATGAGGTACTCCGAAAGCGGCAAACCCCGTGCCCCGAGTGCCGGACATTCGAGGTTTTCGAGACAAAGGAACCCCAGCGATGGGAATGGAACTGCCCCCTCGACGGCTTGTCCTATGAAGTCCTCGACTATCCTTACGTAGATCTCGACGGAAGTGTCCTGGTTCTGGAACTGGGACTCGACGTAAGCAAACGAAAGCAGATTGAGAACGACCTCCGCTCGCTGCAGACCGATTTGGAGAAGCGGGTAACCGAGCGAACCGAACAGTTACGTGACATTGTTTCCAAACTTCTGGATGAAATCGCCGAAAGAAAGAAAACGGAAGAGGCTTTGCGGAAGAGTGAAGAACGTTACGCCCTTGCGGTACTCGGAGCTAACGACGGCATCTGGGACAGGGACCTGGACACGGGAGAGGTCTACTTCTCTCCACGCTGGAAAGGAATGCTCAACTATGAAGATCATGAACTGCCTAATCACCTGAATGAGTGGAAATCGAGAATTCATTTAGATGATTTTGGCCGGGTGACGAATACCCTGCAATGGTATCTTGGCGGACATATCCCCGTGTATGAGGTGGAATACCGGTTGCGCGCCAAAGACGGAAGCTACCGATGGATTCACACTCGGGGGGCCTGTCTCCGTGACCCATGCGGAAACCCCTATCGCATTGCAGGATCACACACGGATATTACCTATCGCAAACGTATTGAAGTGGCACTTCGGGAGTCCGAGAGGAAATATCGCAAGATTTTCGAAGACTCACGGGACGTTATTTTTGTCTTTGACGCCGATGCCCGACTTTTGGACATCAACCCCTCTGCCCAGGAACTCTTGGGATATTCTACGCAAGAACTGTTCACCCTGGACATCGCCAGGGATCTCTATGTTGATGCGAGAGCGCGGGAAAATTTTCACCGGCTGCTTTTCACCAACGGTTTTGTCAAAGATCTGCAGATTGAGATGAAAAGAGCGGATGGAGAAATTCTTGTGGTGCACGTCTCCGCCTCCGTAACAAAGAATGAAGATGGCACGATCACCGGATATGTGGGCACAATCCATGACATGACTGAACATAAAAAACTGGAGCAGCAACTGCTTCATGTGCAGAAGATGGAATCCATCGGGCTCCTCGCCGGTGGAATCGCCCATGACTTCAATAATCTCCTTACCGCCATTTCCGGGTACAGTGAAACGATCAAGGAAAACATCGACCGGGAAAATCAACTCTTGCGATCAAGTGTAGACCAGGTATTACTTGCCGCGGAACGGGCGCGGGAATTGACCCATAATCTGCTTACGGTCAGCCGCAAGCAAATTATCAACCCGAAGCCGCAGCTGATAAATACCATCATTACCGAGATACATTCTTTTATCTCCCGGATCATCGGAGAGGATATCGAGCTCTCCACGAAATCCTGTAAAAGAAAATTGCCGGTAATCGCAGACAGAGGACAAATTGAACAGGTATTGATCAACCTTGCCACCAACGCACGTGACGCCATGCCTGAGGGCGGACGATTCAGCATATCGGCCGGCCACAAGATGGTAAACGGCAAAAGCAAAGAGTTGCTCGGCATTGATTCACCGGGTGAATATGCGGTAATTACGGTGAGCGACACGGGTATCGGCATGAAGGAAAAAACCCGGCAAAAAATATTCGAGCCATTTTTTACCACAAAAGAGATTGGCAAGGGAACCGGTCTCGGCCTTTCAATCAGCTATGGGATCATCAAACAGCATAACGGTGCAATCACCGTTGAGAGTTCACCGGGCGCCGGGGCCGTTTTCACTATTTATCTTCCCCTGATCCAGATGGATGTTGCGGTAGAACCTGCCAGGGAGCACATACCCGCAACGACCGGGACAGAAACGATCCTGGTAGCCGAGGATGATGAGATCGTCAATCACTTCCTGCAAGGAATACTTCAGCGAGCAGGGTACACTGTCATTAGCGCCGCCAATGGCGAAGACGCACTCTCCCGGTTCAGGGAGCATGAATCGAAGATCTCCCTCGTCATTTCAGATGTTGTCATGCCAAAAAAGAACGGCAGGGAAATATACGATGAAATACGCAGCCTGCGACCGAGCATAAAATTCATCTTCATCAGCGGCTATACCGCCGACATAATTCTGAAGAAGGGAATTGTCGAGGAGGGGGTCGATTTTGTAACAAAACCCTTTTCAAAAAACGAGATTCTACTGAAGGTGAGGACTGTTCTTGATCACGGAAAAGATTGATTGTCAGGCAACAATTGCATCCGGCTCACTTCTTGTGATATAAGCGGCTAATTTGCATGAAGGGAAGTACTGATGGATACCAAGGCTGCCGACGCTCGCATCAAAGAGCTATACACTGAGATTGAACGACACAACCGCCTCTACTATCGAAATGACTCACCTGAAATCAGCGATGCAGAATATGACGCTCTCTTCCGTGAATTGCAACTTCTGGAAGAGCAGTTTCCCTCCTCTGCGCTTCCAGACTCTCCGACCCGTCGCGTTGGCGCCCTACCACGGGAAAACTTTTCCCAGATACCGCATCGAATTGCCATGCTTTCCCTGGAAAACGCCCAGACCGAGGCGGAAATCGCGGAATTCGACGAACGGGTCAAAAGATTTCTCGCCATCGGCAATGACGAGGAGATCCAGTATTTCTGTGAGCCGAAGATGGATGGTCTGGCAGTGGAACTTGTGTATGAAAACGGTGTATTCATTACCGGCTCCACCCGAGGCGACGGCTTCATCGGAGAAGACATAACCCAGAACCTGCGAACTATCAAAGCGATGCCCCTTCGCCTCACAACGACTACAGCCCCGCAACTCCTCGAGCTACGGGGCGAGGTATATCTCGCCCTGGAGGACTTTCAGCGGCTCAATGCCGAACGGGAAGAAGAGGGAGCTCAGCCTTTTGCCAATCCGCGTAACGCGGCTGCTGGCTCGCTGCGTCAGCTTGATTCGCGGATTACCGCGAAGCGCCCGTTATCACTTTTCTGCTACGGACCCGGCGAAGTCGTTGGCTACGACTTTGACAGTCAGCGAAAATTTCTCGACACCATTGCCCAATGGAGCCTTCCTGTCAACCAGCTCAGTAGAAGTGTTACCGGAGTCGAGGGAGTTCTCGCCTATTTTCGAGAAATGGCAGAACGCAGAGATTCGCTTGAGTATGAAATCGACGGGGTCGTGGTGAAGGTCGACTCCTTCCCCCTGCAGCGGGAGCTTGGGGAAAAGAGCCGCTCCCCCCGCTGGGCAATTGCTTTCAAATTCCCTCCCCGGCAGGCAGTAACCCGGGTGGAAGACATAGTTCCTCAGGTCGGACGAACCGGCGTAATAACCCCGGTTGCTCACCTCAAGCCGGTAGAGGTCTCCGGAGTGATCGTATCCCGGGCAACTCTGCATAACTGGGAAGAGCTCCAGAAAAAGGATATCCGCATCGGTGATACGGTCCTTATCGAAAGGGCTGGCGATGTGATCCCCGCAGTAGTCAGGGCTTTCCCCGAAAAGAGAGACGGCAGCGAACACAGCCTGCCGGTTCCCGAGATGTGTCCGGAATGTGGCTCACCGGTAACAAAGTTACCCGGAGAAGTGGCAATTCGCTGCATGGAGCTTTCCTGCCCGGCAAAAATTCGCCAAGCGATCATCCATTTTGCCGCTCGCAATGCCATGGACATCGAAGGGCTTGGCGACAAATATGTGGAACAGCTCCTGCGACTCGAGCTGGTCGCGACCGTAGCCGATCTCTATACTCTCTCCAGGGATGACTTCATGCGTTTCGAGCGAATGGGAGACAAGCTTGCGGAAAACCTGCTCAACGCCATTGAGAAAAGTAAAAAACGGGAACTCTCCCGCTTCATCTATGCCCTTGGAATCCGCAATGTGGGAGAACATACCGCCAAGCTTCTTGCCGCAGCTTTTGGATCGATAGAAAATCTTGCGGGAGCATCAGAGGAAGAACTACTCTCTATCAGGGAAATCGGCCCACAGGTGGCGCAGAGTATCATGGCCTTTTTCAGCAACCCGCGAAACAGGAATGTGATACAGCGCATGATTGCAGCCGGAGTCAAGCCGTTCAGCGAGGAAAAGCGTCTCGGTGGAAGGTTTGCCGGAATGAATTTCGTCTTTACCGGCACACTTTCGCAATTGTCCCGGGACGCAGCGAAACGAATCGTTGAAAAAGAAGGTGGCCACGCAACAGGGTCTGTATCACGCAAGACAGACTATGTCATCGCAGGCGCTGACGCAGGTTCCAAGCTGGGCAAGGCCCGAGAGCTTGGGATTCAGGTGATCAGCGAAACGGAGTTTCTCAAGCTGCTGGAGAATGACACGCCATGAAAATACGTGCCCAGGTGACAATACATGGCTTGGTGCAGGGTGTCTCGTTTCGCTACCATACCCGGCAAATGGCCCTGCAACTCAATGTGGCGGGTTGGGTCCGAAACCTGTCAAACGGTGATGTCCAAGGATGTTTCGAAGGAGACGAAAAGGATGTCCAGGCCCTTGTTGACTGGTGTCGGGAAGGACCAAGCCTGGCGGAAGTGGAAAATGTTCTTGTAACAAGGCAAGAATTCAGCGGCGAATTCCTCGGTTTCCATGTACGATAGCATGAACGGTAGAGGAAATAACTCGGAAAAGGAAGGAAACGTACCATGTCAATGAAGCGGTTGATTGGATTGATTAGTCTTACAGTGGCACTTTCGTCCGGAGTTGCGGTTGCGGCTGGCCCCAAAAAGAGCGTGCAACCGCAGGACGTCTTGCAAAAACAATTTCCAAAACTTAGATACACAAGTTTCAAAAAAACCGATATACCCGGTTTCTATGAAGTGATAACCGAAGGAAGGGTTGTCTACTTCCATCCAAAAACGGGCTATCTTTTCATTGGCGATATCGTCACGAACGACGGCAGAAGCCTTACCCAGGAGCGAGCCGCTGCCGAGCGCTACAAACTGCTGACCCCCGACAACCTGAAGAAGGCCATCAAGGTGGGAAGCGGAAAAAACATCGTGGTCGAAGTGACGGACCCCGACTGTCCCTTTTGCAGAAAGATGCATTCCTACTGGGATATGAGGAAAGATGTAACCCGCTACATTTTTTTCAAACCACTTGACATTCATCCTGATGCCGTCAAAAAGGTCACCTATATCCTTGCCGCCCAGGATACGGAAAAGGCGCTTTTCGAAGTCTATTCCGGCCAACTTGACGGAAATCGAGAGGTCCTTGACAAGAAATATGATGACAAGGGCCGTCTCAATGCGCAGAAGGCCATTGCTGAAAAGTTACAGGTTCATGCCACCCCCAGCTTCTGGGTAAACGGGAAATATGTCAGTGGCGCCAATATTCCGCTGATCGAAAAATACATTGGCAAAATGCGTTAGGAGCCGATCGAAAGCTGGTCACCGGGGGATTCATCCTCCGGTGACGGGTCGCGCAGAATACTCCAGGCAGCCCGCAATCAAAGCTTCAGGAGGACCATCCCCGAAGCAGGGTCCAACTCCCGCACGGCGTTTACTCCCGTAACCTCCATGACCACCGCTTCAAGCACCAGAAACGCCTCGGAAGCCTCCCGCAGGCAGCCTACCCGGACACTATCCCCTTTTCCATAGGCCCCATGCAGGTGAACCTTCGGCACGTCACCCTGCCGAAAAATTGTCCCGAAGCCCAGTATTTCGTGACTCTCTTCCAATTCTCGCCACACCGGTACCGGCGGCAGCTCTTCCCGTTCCGGTCCGACCACGAACCGGCCCCGTTTCATACCACCCACGAGTTGAAATGAACCGGCTCGGAGATGTTCCTTCTCTGCAAGTTCAACCAACCCTCCAAGCACATCATCTCCGTCTTCAAAGCGGACGACAAAAATCCGGCCAACCGCGCCGCGTTGATATTTCATGGTATCCCACCCCCTACGACATAGTATCTCTTCTGGCTTGCCCGCCATGGCATGCTGGCAGCAGAACCTACCCACCCGCCCTTTTCGCTCGAAAACCACGGCGCTCCAATTCCTGGAGCACGGCACCGCAGTGGTCTCCCTGTATCTCGATTATCCCATCCTTCAGCGCCCCGCCGGCGCCGCAAAACCGTTTCAACTCACCGGCAAGTTTCTTTACCCCTGAACTGTCCAAAGGCAGACCGGAAATAACCGTAACCGTTTTACCACCTCGGCCCTTTGTCTCGCGTCGAATTCTCACAACGCCATCACCTGCAGGAGCCACCCGGCTTTTCCGACAGATGCAATCGGCAACCGGTCTGGCACATTCGGGACACATTCTTCCAAATTCCGACGAATACACCAGCGATGTCTCCGTCGATTTGCGACTCTTCACCTTGCTCCTCCTTGGATAGCACAATGAATCAAAGCTACGCCGGGAACTTACGGCAACCTCAAGATCCCGTTTTCCTTACCTGAGTGTTCCAGGCCTTCATGTTGGACCACTGCTATCAGCAAAGGCATGGTACGATGAATTTCAACGCAGGGAAACTGCAAAATCATTGTACCGTCAAATACTTTTCCCTTGACACTTCACCGATACAAATGGTAAAAATCTAGCTTTCCACTACTGATTACTTATTCAAACCGTTACACATATTTGGGAGGTGTAGTTTGGCTCATCACAAGTCGGCAATAAAGAGAATCAAGCAGAATGACAGAAAGAATGCACGAAACAAGCACGTCCGCTCAACCCTGCGGACCCATATAAAGCGTGTTCGCGAAGCAGTTGCTGCAAATGACCTGGCGTTGGCCAAGGAAACGCTACAGGTTGCCATTCCCTACATTGATTCCGCTGCATCAAAGGGCGTTATTCATCGTTCCAATGCATCCCGCAACGTGTCTCGCTTGAGCAAACTGGTCGGCACTCTCGGCTAACCGGCCACGTTCAATTGCGCAACAGCAAAATCGTTGTGCGTTGGAATTCCAATGATACACAAAAGGGACCTCTCTGCAGGGGGTCCCTTTTTGCCGTGCAGCGCACGGATGGTACTAATTAGTCTTCATCCGGAAACTTTATACTAGTGATATCCCCCTTGGGCTGGGTCTTTCTCGGAGTCTCTCGTACGGCTTCATAGCACAACATTGACAGCAAGGAAAGCGTCTGAAGCCGGCAGGTTAGCCGATCCGTGTCTCGGGTGGCGACCGATTACGAGAGGCTTCGGGGAAGTTCCAGCCCAGCCCGTGCCGACAGTTTCCGGATGTAAAACTAGCGGTTTCCACCAGCCAGCTCGAAAGTACCCTACGGCAGCTTTGCCGTTGCGGTTGAGCAGACCTCCAGCAAAAATTTCTCCAGCAGCACAGGCGGTTTGCCGCCGCCGGTTTTCAGTGCTCCGTCAATTTCAAAAATCCGCTCAAAAATCCTGCGAAGCTCGCTACGGGAATAATTCCGTGCCTGCGTGACAATACCCTGCAAAAAATACGGATTGATCCCTGCCGCCTTGCCGATCTCCTGCGCAGGGGTCCGCCTTTCCAGCAGTTCCCTGACCTTCCATAACTGACGATAGTGGCGGGAAATCATGGAAAGAACGAGAAGCGGGGCCTCTCCACCTCGAAGGCAAAACTGTCAGGAAGATTGTCTATGTCCCGGGAAAACTCTTGAACATCGTAGTTGCTTGATAGCGATACACACTCCAGGCTCAGGTGTCTCGAACTCAAGGCGTAATGGACACGCTGTGCCCTTAGGAGCTGCAAACAAATACCATGGGCATCTTGCATCTCATCTTCAGGCCATCTTTGACCGAACTTCAATCACCAAATCCTCAACGTAGCCCTGCTACGTCTGCGGTTTGGCTCAATCAGTTCTGTCAAATCCGACCTAAATCTGAGCGCAATCTTGACCATGTTATTCATTTACAGCTCCTAACTCCCGAACCGTGCTGCTCGTTCCATTACGCCGATCATCTTTACCTGCTTGAATACAAAACCGCCCCGGTTCTGCCGGGGAAGGGGGGGTCGTGCGAACTACGCTGATTTCATTGCTGCTACTACTGCTTTCGTCAATTTTTTCGGGCTGCGGCTACCATTCCATTGCTCAGGATGGAGAGAAGCGTTTTGGCGAGGGAGCGACCGTCAGTATTCCGATATTCTCAAACAAGACCTATAAGCCAGACCTTGAGAGCCTTCTGCTCAATAACCTGATCGGAGAATTTGCCAAGAGGAAAGGTCTGCGGGTCGTGGACAGGGAGTCTTCCGATTACACCCTTTCCGGTGAGGTGCTCACGTATAGAAAAACCGCCGTTTCCTACACGGGGTATGATATCGTGAAGGAGTACAAGGCAACCATCAACATCGCTGCCACCTTCCGCAAAAACAGCAATCAGGAGGTTATCTGGAGAGGGCAGCTTTCCTGGACCCAGGATTTGCCGGCAAGTTCTGACATTGCCATTCAGCAGAACAGCGAGGATGCAGCAATCCAGGTGATCTGCGAGCGGCTCGCTCAGCAGCTGTATCTCAAAATACATAATGATTTCTGAAATTTGTACGAATCAGGCAGCTACGTTGTACGCTGCCTGATTCTGTTCTGTCCAGGCTCAATGTGCTGTCTCCCGGTTGCTGCGTTCCGTGCGCAGGAGACCGCGACGTCTTCAACTGTCCGTCAATCAATGGGTTGCCCGATGAAGTACCAGGAATTTATCCATGCTATCGAGAAGGGGGAAATATGTCCCCTGTACTACCTGTACGGTGATGAGCCGTACCTCATGGAGAAGTGTATCCGGCAACTCCTGGAGCGCCTTGTCTCACCGGACCTGCGGGATTTTAATCTGAATGTCTATTACGGGACGGAAAGCAAGGGCGACGAAATAGCCGAGACTGCCGCAACTCTTCCCATGTTCGCTTCATGGAGGGTGGTGGTGGTAAAAAAGGCCGAGGCTCTCACGGTTGCTTCCCTTGAAGCTCTCTCCTCGTATATTCGAAAACCCTCTCCGTCAACCTGTCTCATCTTGCAGGGAGAAAAAATTGACCAACGGAAGAAGTTTTTTTCCGAAATCAAGAAATCAGGAGAG
>Ga0351945_1104_pt1 | contig 12231 bp, 6 predicted proteins | sample BONcelT113001F14_FD_205814 | JGI IMG/M metagenome (GOLD analysis project Ga0351945, IMG submission 205814) | Enriched cells from coal bed in the Powder River Basin, Montana, United States - BONCAT cells T11 rep3 HSBNCT.T11.300.1.F14 ... | reverse complement strand
TGGCTTTTTAATTTTATCGGTCAGGCGGGGTAGCTTCTGTGAAAATAAAATGCCGGCAACCACTGGAATTCCAAGCAGAATAATAACTGTTCTGAACATATCCAGCGGATCGATGATAATAGGCCTGAGAAGCGGAGAGGTGGTAGAGTACAACTTTCCCCAGAAGGCAAAATTAAGGGGTGTAAAGATTAAAGCCATTACAGTGCCTGCAGCTGTCAAACTAACTGACAAGGCAACATTGGCTTTGGCTACACTCGAAATAAAGTTTGATACATTTCCACCAGGGCATGAAGCAACAAGCAACATTCCAAATGCTACTGAAGGCGTAATAAAACCGCCCAGCAGCCAAACAGCCAGAAAAGTAATTGCAGGCAAAATCAGAAACTGAGCAAATAGCCCGACTATGACTTTGCGCGGGTTTTTCAATACATCCTTGAACTGTCCCCACTTGATGTCAAGGGCAACGCCAAACATAATGAATCCGATTGTGATGTTCATTAAATGAAGGCTGGCCTGACTGAAATTCAGTCTGATGCTATCGAGCAATAACAAATCTTCGTGCATAGGATAGGTTTATTGAAAATTGACGGGTAAAACTAAGAAATTTTACAATATGTTATGCAATGTTGTTTAGTTACTGTCTCGGAGTTAAATGTAAAATGACAAAATATCCTTTACAGCACGTGTGGGATTACCAAAGAAAAATTGACTTTTTGTGCTTTCCCGCACGTGCGGGACTCAGCATGACAATGTAAACGGCTGATATCGTGTTATTTAAAGAATCAATGTTGCCAAAACACGAATGTCACACTGAGCGGAGTCGAAGTGTCTGAAGTAAAAAAAATCCCGGACCTTTTAAAAAGCCCGGGACATGAAAGTTGGTTTGGATAAAACTACTGACGAGGAGTCCTGGTAAAGACAAGCTCTTCAATAATGTTGGAAGCCCCGGCATACTTGTCAATGATGAACATAACGTAACGTATGTCAACATTAATGGTGCGCTGCAATTCGGTTTCAAATGCAATATCGCCGCTCATGGCTTCCCAGTTTCCATCGAAAGCAATTCCGATAAGGTCACCCTTGGCATTGATTACCGGGCTGCCTGAATTACCACCTGTAATATCATTGTGGCTGAGGAAATTCACAACCATACGTCCATCTTTATCTGCCCATTTTCCGAAGTCTTTTTTCTCATAAAGTTCCTTCAGTTTTGCAGGTACAATAAACTCATCGTTGGTAGGATCTTCTTTTTCGATGATTCCTTCCATGTAGGTAACATAATCATAATGAACCGCATCGGCAGGGAAATAATCGAGCACCTTGCCATAAGTTACCCTCATGGTTGAATTGGCATCAGGATAATAAACTTTATCGGGATTGGCTTTGCGCAGACCATCAACAAAAAGTCGTTGAGCTCTTTTCAGTTTCTCATTTACAGGACCCGTGTTTTTATTCTGAGTCATAAAGGAGTTGTAAAAAGAGTTGGTCAGTTTATATGACAAGTCCTTTTCGAAAGTCTTTAAGGATGGTTTGGCAAGAAATGCATTGTATTTCTCAGGGGTTGCAAGCACCGATGTTTCAAAAACCTTTTTAGCGAACAGCTTCACATCGCCTTTGTATTTTTTGTCGATCAGATTGTAAATATCAGGCAATGATTCGGCAGGAATATCCTGACGGTACATTTCAAGAATGGCAGCAAGTATTTTTTCCTCGGTAGGTGCATTGTAATTCTTGAACTGCCCTTCGCCCATTGCATAAAACGGTGCCAGTGAAGCCTGCAGTTCTTCGCCCTTTTGACCGCTTTTCAGAATATTGATAATTCCCTGGGTCTGCAGCGGGAATTGCATCATTTGTGAACCAAAAAGCGCAAGCTGAAAATTCCACAATCTTGCATTATAATTGGTTTCGGTGAAGTTAGCATATGAATCAGAAAGATCCTGCAATACTGTTCCGTACTTTTCTACGCGGCTTTCATCGGCTTTAACCCATGCATCAAAATGATCTTCGATGGCTTTCTTTTTGTCATAAACATTCAGGCGTTTAAGACCGCGGCTTTCGCCGATTTTGTTTTTCCAGAAATTGGCCAATCCGGCATAGTTGGAAGCATATTTGATGCGAACTTCATCACTTTTGTCCATATCAGCCTTCATAATTTCAAGAATCCTGCCGGATACTTTTATGATGGCCGGGTTTATTTCGTTAAGCGTTGCCTGAATGCCATGTGAAGTGCGATAACGGTCGGTTGTTCCGGGATAACCCCAAATCATTGCAAAGTCTTCGCGTTCAACACCATCCACTGATATTTTAAGGAAATGTTTGGGTTTTAAAGGAATATTCTCTTTTGAATATTCGGCAGGTTTTCCGTCAGGGCCTGAGTAAATCCTGAGAATACTGAAATCACCGGTATGGCGGGGCCACATCCAGTTGTCGGTATCACCACCGAATTTTCCGATTGCTGAAGGAGGAGCTCCTACCAGGCGAACGTCTTTATAAACCTCATAAACAAAACGATAGAATTCGTTTCCATTGTAAAAACCTTTCACAGAAACCTCATATTTGCCTTCGGCAGATTCTTCCTGTTTAAGAATTTCAACAACTTTTGCTATAGCTGCTGATCTTTCACTTTCAGTCATTTCGGGGGTAATTCTTTCCATCACCCTCGAGGTTACATCGTCCATTTTTACCAGAAAAGAAGCAGTAAGTCCTTCGTTGGGAAGCTCTTCTTCATGGCTGCGTGCCCAGAACCCGTCGGTAAGGTAATCATGCTCAATTGAACTGTGTTTCTGAATAACATCATAGGCGCAGTGATGGTTGGTAAAAAGCAGGCCTTTGGGCGATACCACCTCGGCTGTGCAGAATCCGCCACCAAGGCTTACAATTGCATCTTTCAGACTTGCATTGTTGATGTCGTAAATCTCCTGAGGGGAGAGTTTAAGACCAGCTTTCTGCATGTCGGTGTAGTTGAGCCTTTCAACAAACATTGGAAGCCACATGCCTTCGTCAGGCGGATTTCCTGCGCGCAACCCTGAACTCAGGGCTACAATCATCATCAGGGTAAAGAAGAGTTTTCTCATTTGAATGAAATTGATTATTTGGTTATTATAAAAATTCGTGAGTGTGTTTGTTATGTGAAAGGATTTGCGGAATATGCCCAAAATCGTGCCATGTAAGCATGTATTTGTAAATCAAATACATGCCTGTTTCACCCAAAGGATAATAAAACAGGCATGTACGGTTTTGGTGTATGGTTGTACGAAATCGCACAATGGATGAATACTAAAGATCCATCACACTCCTACCTTGTTCAAATACAATATCAACTGGAATTCCGGCGCCTTTCAGCTTATCGAGATCAAGTTTCAGCTGAGCAGGAATAACAGATTTGGTAAGAATCAACTCCTTTGCTTTATCGTAGTTTCCATCGCCCTGCAGCGTAAGAATCATGCCACCCAGACTTTCAACAGCAGCTTTCATGATGTCGAAGTTAACCATATAGGTTCCGTCTGCCTGATGGGTGAAAGCTCCTTTTTCACTGAAATAGCTGAAAGTAAGCATATTGGCTTTACCATGCGCACTGGCTGCACCAAAACGTACCGAACGGAAAATGCCGGCCATAAAGGTTACATAGTTATCCATAACTTCGCCTTCATTGAGTTCACCCATTTCGTATAGTTTGGTAACCATGTAAAGACCGAGAATATCGGCTTTGGCTTCCTCAATGGCTGAGTATTGCTCCTTAAGTGCTTCGCGGACAGTACCTTTTCCATCAAGGGTGTTTTTGATTCCAAGTCCGTGTGCAACTTCGTGAAACATGGTGTTTGCAAAAAATGCATCAAACTTAATATACTTTCTCTGCGAAGGATCAATCAGCACATCAGAAATGGGAACAAGAATCTTGTCGAATTTTGCTTTCATGGCATTCTTCAACTGCAGCTTGCGCGAACCTTTTTTCAGTTGTACTTCTTCGTCATTCGGCAGGTTTATGGCTATGGTTTTACTTCCTCCATTGCAGTCGCCGGCGTAGTAAATAACTTCGTAGGCATTCAGATCGGCATCTGATCCCGGAACTTCGTTCTTATACTTCTGGTCAACGGGCAGTCCTTTCTGAAGATCGGGGAGCAAGGCAGCAAAATGAGTGAGGCGATCGCTCCACTCAACATCTTTTATCAGTATAAAAGCTTCCTGGGCTGCTTTATAGCCAAACATAGCATCTTCATAATTTTCGATGGGGCCAACCACAAAGTCAATGTTTGAGGTTTTCATATCCATCCACGCGAAGTCGCTTTCCTGATATTTGTCGGTAAGTAGTGCTTCGGCGCGAAGCTCAAGATATTTTTTCAAACCGGCATCTTCGGCAAGTGCAGCTGCCTGTTTGAGTAAATCAGAAGCTTTTTTAACCTGTGAAGCATACGCCTGATGATACCATACAACGCGCAATGAGCTGTCTTCGTTGCGACGGATAAGGGTGTAAAGGCTCGTTTTATCGGGATTGTCAAAAGCTTCAAATTCCTCTTTGGTCATATCAACCGGATAGAAATTTGCACCAAGCGGTTTGGCGCCGATTCCGGCGATAAAAGGCTTGTTTCCATTGAGCCTGTCCCATGGACCGTAATTTATAAGTGCGAATTTTCTGGCGTTTTCGTCATTAATTCTTGCCAGAAAGGCATCTTTATTGCCAATGGTTTGCTGCCAGAAAATTTCGTCCATAATGGCTGCCGCATCAAACAGCAATGGAAGCATCTGTTTCTCTTTTGCTGAAAGGTGACTGATATCGGCCTTGAGAGTAACAGGAGCGTAGATTGAGAGGCGCTGTGCCACATCAGTGTCCTGATCGGGGGTAAGGGCTTCTCCCGCAGGAATTACACCCTGATGTAATTTTTCCATTTCTTCTTCGCTTTTAATACTTTTTCCGCAGCCGGCAACCATGGCCAGCATACCGATAACCGCGATAACGGTTGTTACTTTGCGCAACATAATGGTTTCTAATTAGGTGGGTTAATTTCTTTAACGGGGCTAAATTACAGATTTTGTAGTAAGGTATGTATATGATGGGGATAATTATTGGGAAAAGAGATAAAAGCTTAAAAATAAAATATTGACAATATAAGCTGATGCACAGTTATTACCCGGTCAAAGAAGCAATGCAATAACAATAAATCTGATTACAAAAAGGCAGCAGGATTGACTCAAAGAGAAGGAACTGTTTTTAACTTTTCGGATTAAAAAGAGGCAGTGTAAACAGAAATCTGCTTCCTTCACCTGGCTTACTTTCCACTGAAATGGCTCCACCATTGCGCTCAGCATACTCTTTAACCAGAATCAGACCCAGACCGGTACCCCGCTCATTGGCTGTTCCTTTGGTAGAAACACCCTTATTCCCGAGGCTGAAAAGGGTTTTTAAGATGTCACTTTTTATACCAACACCAGAATCTTTTACCTCAATTTCTGCAAAGTCATCCCTTACACCCAGTTGAATTTCGACCAGACTACCTGGATAAGAATACTTAATAGCATTGGATATCAGATTTCTAAGTACAACACGGCACATATTGATATCGGCAAACACCATTGTAGAATTGTTGGATTCGAATGACAGTTCTATTTGTTTCGATACTGCCTGTGCATTGGCCTGAATGATGGTTTCACGAATCAACGATTCGATATAAAAATCCTCAGGGCTTGGGCTGGAATTTCCCATCTGGCTTTTACCCCAGGCCAGCAGATTATCAAGAAGCTGGTAAGTGCTTTCGGTGGAAGTAAGGATTTGCTGCACCATCAGCTTGCGCTCCTTATCATCAAAATCATCGTATTCATCGTTCAATAACCGCGAAAACCCGAGAATTGACGTAAATGGACTGCGCAGGTCATGCGCTATGATTGAAAAGAACTTATCCTTGGTAAGGTTTGCCTCCTTCAATTCTGTTTCTATCTTCTTTTGCTGCGCTTCTACCAGTTTACGTTTATGAATGTTTCGGGTAACAGCTATTATTCTGCCAGTAGCCAATCCCTTGCTATCATACTGGGGCTGAATCATGCTCTCGAACCATATCAGATTTCCATTGGTGTCTTCAATCCGGAATGAGATAAGAATCGGTTTATTATACCGGTTGAGTTGCTTGCCGATCTGCTTCATCACAGGCTTGTCTTCAAAGTATATAAGATCAGCCACATCGGTACCGGTAACATTTTGGGGTTGATAGCCCAAAATTCCGAGGATTGAAGGAGAGACATATTCTACAAATCCATCCATAGAATGAATGGAGATTATATCGTTTGAGTTTTCGGCAATCAGCCTGAACATCTCTTCGCTTCGCCTGAGTGCTTCGCGGTGCAATTCTATTTCTGAGATGTCGCGCCCGCCTGAGCCTGATATAGTCTCTGGGATCAAAAAATGATTTGAGGTCAGATACCCCAATCGCTTCTTCGGTCAGATTAAAAAACTTCTGAAATGCTTTATTGCAGAAAGAAAGGATTTTCCTGGCATTAAATCTGCAGATAAGTTCTGTTTGATCGTCAACAACCGTTTGAAAAAGACTGCGGCTTTCAAGCAGTTTTTCCTGAAACTCCTTTTCCCCGGTAATGTCAACAACAACTCCACTTACCTGTCCCGGTTCATCCTCTTCACTTTTTAAATAATACCCTGATTTTCTGACCCATCGGGTTCTGTCGTTCACCAGTATTCTGAATTCAAGGTCAAACCATCCGAAGTTGGTGGTAATCCGCGACCACATTATTTTAACTCTTTCCCTGTCGGAAGGGTGAATTATGGAATATAAATGTTTCAGGGTAATGTCTCCGGGCTCCATACCGGCTATTTCAAAACACCTTTCATTCCAGTTGAGTTTATTGGTTTCGGGATTCCAATCCCATACCCCGGCCTTTAATGCAACCAATGCAATTTCATATCGGTTCTCCACACGGGTTGCATCAACCTGATCGCGCAAATTACCGACTATCTGATCAAGCAGTTGCTTATTCCTCTTCTCAAGAGAGGCAATTCTTTCGTTTGACGCCTGATTGATTTGCCCGGAGATTAATTCCTTTTGGATCTGCAGTGCATTGCTCTGACTGACTTCACTAACTACACCCAGAATCCCGGTTGGCCGCCCATGCTCATCATTAAGCGGCGCTTTGGTAATTCCTGCAATACGCAATTTATCGCCATCCTGAATAAACCCGGCTTCATATGACACCAGAAGCCCGGTTTCGAGAACTTCAAGATCGGCTTTGCCGTGTTTTTCCGTCAACTCTTCACTGGTGATTTCGGCAAGGGTTTTTCCGATGACTCCGCTAAGTGAACCCAGATTAAGTAATTGAACATACCGAGAATTACAATAGATAAACTTCAGGTCAATGTCTTTGATAAAAACAGGAACCGGAAAGCTTTCAAGCAGCTTTTGAATATTCGCATCAGAACTTTTAATAGCTGAAATTGCCACAGTATTTCCTTTATCTGAAACTACAGGATTATCATCATCTTCAATGGGTTGCCCGATATCTTTATTGTTTTTAATGTCATTTTTTGACCCGGGAGCCATCAGTTTCTCCTATTTGACCTGTATTAATGTGTAAAATTAAAAAAAAATATCAACCTAACTAAAAAAACATATCAACTGGTGGGAAATAATCGTGTCCGATTATTTCCGGAGGATAACGCAGAAGACATAGTTGAAATTGATCGTTTTGTGCTTCGTTCCGATAGCATATCGGAACCGCTACCAATGACTGATTGTTCGTTTGATCCTTCGACTCCGCTACCAATGACAGATTGTTCGTCCGATCCTTCGACTCCGCTCAGGAGGACATCGTATAGAGTTGATAATGTGTGCATTAAAAAGATTCATTACTGACCAAACACGAATATCACACTGAGTCCCGCACGTGCGGGAAAGTGTTTAAACGCTTGATTTAACTGTCATCTCCGCATTATGCTCAATTTTTTTTGAGTCTCAACTCAGCATGACATTGTAAATAGTTGATTGCACATGCATTAATAAGGAGCAAGGCTGACCAAACACGAATGTCACACTGATAGGTCGAAGTGTTTTTGACATTTATGTTATTAAAAGCAACAACGCCACTCCAATTAAAAAACGCAACATTTACCCGCGATCTTTATCTTTGCCGCCGCAGATCAATTGCGGTGAATTAATGGATACCATCATCAAAAGAATCTTCCGGAGCGCAATGACTGCCTTGCCCAAGGGCGTTAAAACGGCATGGTGGCTGATAAAAATCACAGTTCCCGTTTCGTTTGCGGTTATGTTGCTCGATTTTTTTGGTGCGCTTAATTACATTGCCGGTTACACTGGACCGGTTTTTAACCTTATCGGACTTCCGGGAGTTTCAGCTGTGGTTTTTATAACCAGCATATTCACCAATATTTATTCAGTGGTTGCAATTCTTGCAATGCTGGGACTGCCTTTGCGGGAAGGCACAATATTGGCGACCATGTGCCTTATTTCTCATGGCTTTCTGATAGAAAGTGCAGTGATGAAACGGACAGGTTCTTCGGTTTCAAGAATGATTCTGGTGAGGCTTAGCGGCAGTTTTTTAGCTGCATGGATGCTCAACCTGGTTATGCCCGGTGAAATGTCGGATGAGATGCACGGAATAATTGCTGCACAAACCGATTTCTCTTTAGCATTGATGCATTGGCTGAAATCCATTTCTGCGACAGTGATAAAAATCCTTATTCTGGTGAATCTCCTGCTGATTTTTCAGCAGATAATGGAAGAATTCGGATGGATTGCGCTCATAAATAAACCCTTGCGCCCGCTGATGAAGTTGTTCGGTCTTCCGCAAAGTACCACACTCTCGTGGGTGGTAGCCAATCTGATAGGGCTGGCTTATGGTTCGGCAATTATGATTGATCAGAAAGAAAAGGGCAAAATGAGCAGCAAAGATGCCGATCTGCTGAATCATCATGTTGCGGTGTCGCATTCACAACTTGAAGATCCGCTGCTGTTTATTACACTCGGATATACCCTTCACTGGCTGATATGGCCAAGGATACTTATGGCGGTGGCAGCTGTTTGGATGAGAAGAGCCGGGATCAAATATCAGACAGAAATACGTAGAAAAGTCGCTGATTCATTTCAAGTCAAGGCTTGAGCTCAAATTTTCTGGCCCAGTTCAACCCTTTCAGGGCTGGAGTTACCTATTTCCTTCGTAGCCGTGGGTTCCGCGAAAAGCTCCACCCACGGTTATTATTATTGAGCACCTTCGGCGCTCTGCACTGTCCCCGAAGGGGGCGAATTTCAAATAACCGTGGGTGTAATGCAATGGAACCCACGGTTGGCGTATGAAACAAGGAAACGCCGTCCCCGAAGGGGGCGAATAAATTTCCTTTCTTACTTTGAGTTCCGCGAAAAGTTCAACAAATGTCGTCCAGTTCAACCCTTCCAGGGCTGGAGTTACCTATTTCATTCGTAGCCGTGGGTTCCGCGAAAAGCTCCACCCACGGTTATTATTATTGAGCACCTTCGGCGCTCTGCACTGTCCCCGAAGGGGGCGAATTTCAAATAACCGTGGGTGTAATGCAATGGAACCCACGGTTGGCGTATGAAACAAGGAAACGCCGTCCCCGAAGGGGGCGAATAAATTTCCTTTCTTACTTTGAGTTCCGCGAAAAGTTCAACAAATGTCGTCCAGTTCAACCCTTCCAGGGCTGGAGTTACCTATTTCATTCGTAGCCGTGGGTTCCGCGAAAAGCTCCACCCACGGTTATTGTTATTGAGCACCTTCGGCGCTCTGCACTGTCCCCGAAGGGGGCGAATTTCAAATAACCGTGGGTGAAACGCAGTGGAACCCACGGTTGGCGGATGAAACAAGGAAACGCCGTCCCCGAAGGGGGCGAATAAATTTCCTTTCTTACCGTGAGTTCCGCGAAAAGTTCATCAAATGTCGTCCAGTTCAACCCTTTCAGGGCTGGAGTTACCTGTTTCATTCGTAGCCGTGGGTTCCGCGAAGAGCTCCACCCACGGTTATTATTATTGAGCACCTTCGGCGCTCTGCACTGTCCCCGAAGGGGGCGAATTTCAAAAATAACCGTGGGTATAACGCAGTGGAACCCACGGTTGGCGGATGAAACAAGGAAACGCCGTCCCCGAAGGGGGCGAATTTCAAATAACCGTGGGTGTAATACAATGGAACCCACGGTTGGCGGATGAAACCAGGAAACATCGTCCCTGAAGGGGGCGAATAAATTTCTTTTCTTACTTACTCAGCTACTTTTACCTCAGCCATCACTCTGAGCCATTTCCTTCCGCAAACGGCTATGCCTTACGCCGTAAACAAAATACAGCACCAGACCTATCAGCAGCCAGAGAAGAAACCGCAGCCAGTTGGTGATGCCCAGTTGCGACATCAGGTAAAAATTGGCCAATAAGCCCAGCGCCGGAATAAGCGATAATTCTTTTCGGATGGCTATCCAGGTAACTGAAACCGCCACAATCAAAAATGAAAAATGAGGAATCTTATGCTTCACCACATCCCAGAATGTTTCACCGGGCAAACGATCGAAGTTGATGACGGCCAGCAGATCTTCCGGATCAAGTTCGAGCATCAGTATAAAAATCCCAGACCAGATAAACGGCAACCAATACCGGCTGTTCAGGTAAGGTACCCTGAACCGGGAAGTGCCTCTGCGGCCAAGATTACCCACAGGGATTTTACCGCCATCGAGAATCAGAATACCGCCCGAAACAAGCACAAAAGCAAATAAAGTTCCGATACTTGTAAGATCGGTTACCTCGGTAAGATTCATAAATAAGGTAGGAACGGCAACCAGAACCCCGGTAACAATTGTTGCAAAAGCAGGCGTTTTATAACGTGGATGCAGCTTTGAGAAAACCGGTGGCAGCAGTCCATCGCGGCTCATGCTCATCCATATACGTGGTTGCCCCATCTGAAAAACAAGCAAAACACTGGCCATGGCAACCACAGCACTCAGCGCAATGATGCCCGAGAGCATGGGCAGATTAAGCTTTTCAAACACATAAGCCAGTGGATCGCTCACACCCAAAAGGTGATAGCTGACCATTCCTGTGAGCACCAGACTTATGGCCACGTAAAGAATGGTGGTGATGATCAGCGAATAAATCATTGATCTTGGGAGATCGCGCTGCGGATTTTTACACTCTTCGGCGGTGGTGGAAATCGCATCAAACCCAATGTAAGCAAAGAAAACCCCTGAAACGCCTTTGAGCACTCCGCCAATGCCATTTGGTGCAAACGGGCTCCAGTTTTCGGGATCAACATAAAAGGCGCCCACCGCAATAACCAGCAGCAGTATGGCCACTTTCAGCAAAACCATGATGTTGCTTGCCCGCTTCGATTCGCGGATGCCACGATACACCAGCCACGTAATGAGCACAACAATGGTAAATGCCGGAATATCGGCTATCAGGCGAAAGCCACCAAGTGTTGGGGCATTTTTCCAGGCACTAAAAGCTTCTGCCAGTTCGCCCGGCAGTTCAGCCATTGGGGTTCCGCCCGCCATCAAAGCTGTGGCTTCTCTGAAACCGCGTGAAGCACTCAGGTAATCAATCGCCATAAAGTCAGGCACATGAATGCCAAATCCTGAAAGCAATCCGCAAAAATATCCGCTCCACGATATGGCTACGGCAATATTTCCAACGGCATATTCCATAATCAGATCCCAACCGATAATCCAGGCAACCAGTTCGCCGAAGCTGGCGTATGCGTATGTATAAGCGCTTCCGCTAAGGGGAATTGACGAAGCAAATTGCGCGTAGCACAAAGCTGAAAATCCACAGGCAATAGCCGAAAAGACAAACAAAAGAGAAACAGCTGGTCCGCCGGCAGCCGCAGCATTGCCGATGGTGCTGAAAATTCCGGCTCCGATAATGGCAGCGATACCAAAAGAGGTAAGATCGCGCACGCCAAGATCTTTGCGCATGGTGTGACCGGCATCCTGCTCACGTTGAGCATTGGCCATGATCATTTCAACAGACTTACGGCGAAAAAGGTGGTTGAATCGCACAGAAAAGGATTGTTTTCAAAACCAAATATATAACTTTTCAGGATTAACAAGTAAATCCGGAGTTTTTTTTGCCTGAACTGTTAGGTAATACTTCGTTTAACTCTTTTTAAGACTTAAAAATCAATGCATCACAGAACAAGCTCTTCAATCTCTAAACAGCTGTATTTCACTTCTTTGCACACTGGCATCTTCAGGTAATTCTTAAACTTACAGAACTATTGCTA
>Ga0351945_1102_pt1 | contig 12249 bp, 7 predicted proteins | sample BONcelT113001F14_FD_205814 | JGI IMG/M metagenome (GOLD analysis project Ga0351945, IMG submission 205814) | Enriched cells from coal bed in the Powder River Basin, Montana, United States - BONCAT cells T11 rep3 HSBNCT.T11.300.1.F14 ... | reverse complement strand
TAGTAGCTATGGTCTCCGGGGTTTCGTGAGAAGCGTTGTTGACTATTGTAGAGACTTCCCACTCCTGTAGCAACTCTGACGGGTATGGCTGGTAGAGTCGCTGGAGCTTTTGAGGGTTGTTCACCGACCGGTCCAACCAGAGTTCATATTCGGTCAGGTGGAGTATCACCGGCATTCTATCATGGATGGGAGCCATGAGACTGTTTGCTGCTGTGGTCAGGATGGCAAAGGTTTCTAAGCTTTCTCCCTCGGCGGTTTTCCAAGACTCTCAGATGCCGGTAAAAGTGAGTGGTGAACTGTCGCGCATGGTCACATAATGAGGTATTTTGCCCGTTGGAGTTGCGAACCATTCGAAGAACCCACTGGCGGGAACGATACAGCGCCGGGAGCGGATCGCCTGCCGGAAGGCGGGTTTCTCGTGGACGGTTTCACAGCGTGCATTGATCATCCTGCTGCCGATGGAAAGATCCTTTGCCCAATGCGGTACGAGCCCCCAGCGAGCGGGGGACAGGTGTCTCCCACCGGTTGCAGCTTCCCGGATTATCCAAACCTGTTGGGTCGGAGCAATATTGTAACGGGGAGAAATATCAGCTGGTGCCTGGACACCAAAGGTATTTTCCAGTATTTCTGGTGAAAGAAATGAGGTAAAGCTTTATGTGGCATCTGATCTTGCTGTCCGTTCAGTGCCTCACCGGCGCCATGCTCACCAGATCGTCATCTTTGCTACAGCGGAATGACTTTTCAACCAGATACCGATCAAGGCTGGCCTGAATTATCTGCTCAGTCTCCCAGTCCATGTTGTCGGTTATGATGATGTTTTTGCCGAAGCGTTCACAATGCTTGCCGATACGGTGATAACTCTTCCGAAATCGTATGGTTAAACGGTCGGCTTGCTCTTCCAGATCTAAATCGTATAGATCCTTCGGAAGATGCAGTGCTTCGCAGTATTCCAGATAGCGCTTTTCCACCTTTGTTTTGCTTTTCCACTGCGGTTCCTGATTCCTCACCTTTTGCCTTACGGAATAGAAGAACTCTTCCAGCATGAGAAGTTTACTTTCAAAATTATAGCGTTGCTTGCGTGCCGTCTTCGGGTTATACGTCACAACTACCGTGCGTTCTTTCCCCCAGTATTCCCCGGTTGTCCGCCAGGCCAGGAGCAGTTCCTTATCCAGGCCGGCTCTCTTCAGTTCCTGATTCTTTACGGTATTGACCGCGGTAAACGCCAAGGTTTTTATATGGATCAACCCCGGCTGTGAAACTGAAAAGATTAGGAGCCTGTCGGACTTAGGGTAAATCTGCTGCAAATCCGTCTGGACGGTCCATATTCCATCGCTTTTTGGGTCAATAGAACAACCATTGCCCTGCAAAATCAACAAAATCTGTCCTCGCCCAGCCGAATTTTCGCTTTGATTTCCTAAGTCCGACAGGCTCCTGGCGTGGAAAATGTCTCAAGAATTCCAATAACGTGCCGATAGAATACAAGTACTTTGGTTTAAGATTCCAAGCCTTTCTCTGCGTTCTCTACTCCTTCGCTGAAGCTACGGCGCACACGTGCGGCCTCTAGGAGCCGGTCGGACTTAGGGTAAATCTGCTGCAAATCCGTCTGGACGGTCCATATTCCGTCGCTTTTTTGGTCAATAGAACAACTATTGCCCTGCAAAATCGACAAAATCTGTCCTCGCCCAGCCTGATTTTCGCTTTGATTTCCTAAGTCCGACAGGCTCCTGCGAAGCGGGCGAGAGACAGGTTTCTGTTTTTGGTGTTTATATGACAGGGGACTACCCTTACCGCTCTTCGCACCAGCGGCGCCACATGCTCCGGTACGTTTCTTCCAGATTGAGGGTAAAACGGTGGGTATCGCACAGCGGAGAGGACTTCATGCGTTCCCGCAGTCCCGAGCGGATGCTTTCCAGCTGAGCAAGATCGTGGGCCAGACTGACGGCTTTTGCGAGGTAGGCTGACTGATCCGCGACGATGAATTCCGGTAAGCCGGCGGCGGTCAAGTGGCTCAGGGAATGGCGGGAGGCGAACCTGTCGCCGCCAAGGGTAATGGCCGGCACACCCATCCAGAGTCCTTCCAGGGTGGTGAGACCCCCGGAATAGGGAAACGGGTCGAGGGCGATATCCACTTCCCCGTAGCGTGCCAGAAGTTCCGGGTGGGGAACCAGGCCGGAAAAGACGACCCGATCTTCGACTCCGCCAGCGGCAAAAATCTGCTGAAACCGTCCTCTGACGCTCGGATCACCGAGAGCCTTGGTTGCCAGCACCAGACGGGCGTCCGGAAGTTCCTGGAGGAGACGGATCCAGAGCTCGGTGACCGAACGGTTGAGTTTGGCCAGATTGTTGAAACAGCCGAAGGTAAGGTATCCGTTTCTACGCGCCGGCAGCGGGCCCACCGGCGGTGCATACTCCGGCGGTGCGTAACAGACATAACAGTCGGGCAGGCGCATGACCGATTCCACATACCAGTGGTCGGTCCCTTCCGGGGTCTCCCGGGAGTCGGAGATAAGATAGTCCATGGCCGAAAGGCCTGTGGTGCCGACGTAGCCTGCCCAGGTCGCCTGGACCGGTGCGGGCCTCCTGCCGAAGACCAGCAGCCTGTTGCGGGCCGTATGACCGGAAAGGTCAATCAGAATATCGATGGCATCTTTCCGAATCAGCTCGGCGACCGAATCGTCATTCCAGCCGAAGATTGCTCGCCACTGGTCGCTATTTTTCCGCAGCCGGTCGGTTAAATCGTCGCCGAAGCTCTGGTTGGCATAGCAAAACACTTCGAAGTGCTCCCGGTCGTGGGACGCCAGGACTCCGTCAAGGAAATAGCCGACCGGATGTCTGCGGAGGTCCCCGGAGACATAGCCGATTCGAAGTCGACGTGCCGGATCGGGATTTGTCTCGGGGGGAGGCATGACGGTTGCCCCGGCAAGCTGCCGGCATTCCCAGGCGCGAGACTCCTTCAGCAGTTCCTCCGGAGTGAGAGCGGTGTCATACTGCAGATTCATGAGCAGGTTGCTGTGGGCAACGGCATGGTCCGGTTTCAGTTCCAGCGCTGTGCGGAAACAGGCAACGGCTTCAGCCATCCGGCATTGGTCCTGGTACACTGTGCCAAGGTTGTAATGGGCTTCCGGCAGCTCCGGTCGCAGGAGGAGGGCCTTTTCGTAGGAGGCGATAGCCTCTTCGAGCCGTCCCGTTTCTTTGAGCCCGTTGCCCAGATTCACCAGGGCCTCGACGTTTTTCCCATCCTGTTGGAGGGCTTTTCGGTAGACCTGCAGCGATTCTTCGGGCCTGCCCAGGTCTCGCAGGGTATTGCCGAGATTGTTGTACATGGCGGGAGAGTCGGGGCACAGTTGGAGTGCCCGTTCAAAACTGGCCACGGCTTCGTCGAGTCTGCCCTGATCCCGAAGAGCGTTGCCAAGGTTGAAATGGGTCAGCGCGGTTTCGGGGGAGAGCAGAAGGGCCTGCCGATAGCAGGCTTCGGCTTCCTCGGGTTTCCCTGAATCCCGCAGTACGGCACCGTAATTGACGAGTACTTCGGTGTTTTCCGGGGCGTCGGCCAGAGCGTGCCGGTAGCAGTCGGCGGATTCTTCGATTCTGCCAAGATCGCGAAAAACGGCACCGAGATTGAGACGGGCCTCCGTATAGGCGGGAGCTAGTTTCAGCGCCTGCTGATAACAGTCAGTTGCCTTCTCCGGACAACCCATTTCCAGAAGGACATTGCCAAGGTTGAAATGCACGATTGCCAGGTCGGGTTTCAGGGTGAGGGCTTTACGATAGCTGGTCTCCGCTTCTTTCAACCGGCCCAATTCTTTCAAGGCAATTCCGCGGTTGATGTATGCCTCGGCCAACCGGGGGTTTGCGTCGATAGCTCGATCGAAAGACTGTGACGCTTCATTAAACCGCTTCTGGTTCATCAGGATGTTTCCCAGATTGTAGTGGGCCATGGTGAACGTGCGGTTTACCTCAAGTGCCTTCCGGTAGCTCTTTTCCGCTTCGTCCACTCGTCCCATCTCCCGGAAGACGTTTCCGAGATTGGAATGGGCATCGGCAAAGTTCGGTTTTCGGGCCAGGGCGCGACCGATGAGGGTGGCGGCTGTTGCATAGTCCTGCTGCTGATAGGCAATGACACCGAGGAGGTGGAGAGCTTCCGGATTGTCGGGTTCCAGGTGGAGAATCTGCCGGTAGATACTCTCGGCTGCCGGCAGATTCCCGGTCTGGTGGTGGCGGAGGGCAAAATCCAGGGCACCGGCGATGCTCATTGGCTGCCCGGATCCGGGGGGGGCTGAGGGAGCGCCTTGCGGTGCTGATTGTTTGCCCTTGTTTTTTTTCTTCATGAAATGATACTCCGATTGCTGCTGCCGCAGGACACGAGATGTGGGAAGAAGAGATATCTACTGCAGTACCTGATGAGGGAGAATGCATGGTACTGCTTGCGATTAACCATAATTTTCTACTGTATCCGTGCGGAATTTGCAAGCGTCAAAAATTGTCTGTCAGTTCAAAGTTTCTCTTGAATTTTATCTGAATGACCAAACTCTTCGCATCACGGGAAGGGTTGAAACAGGAAGACGCCATGCCCCTGAAAAAGAGCACCAGATTTATCTTCCTCTACGGATTTATTGCCGTTGCGGCAATATCTCTTACCACGCTGTATTCTCTCGCCGAGATTCGAGGAGATGCACTTCGCCAGGCGATGATGCTGCAGGAGAGCCACATCAAGACGTTCCGGACACTGCTTGAGGGAAAAGGAACTCCTCTTGCGGTGATTGACGGAAAGCTGGTTGCCGGGAAGTACCTGTTGAACGGCAACTTCGAACTTCCGGACAAGGTGAAAGAGATTTTCGGTGGAACGGCCACCATTTTCATGGGCAATGTCAGGGTTTCCACCAATGTGCTCCAAGAGGATGGCAGTCGGGCAATCAACACCCGGCTTGACGGCCCCGTCTATCAGCAGGTCATTGTGAAGGGCGAGTCCTATCGCGGTGAAACCCACATCTTTGGTGTCCCCTATTTTGCCGCCTATGATCCGCTCCGCAACAGCAGGGGCGAAGTTGTCGGGGCCCTCTTCGTCGGGATACAACAGAGCGATTTCCTTGCTACCTACAAAAAAATCAGAACCAATGTCATCTTGATCCATTGTATCCTGATTGGAACCTTCATTCTCCTTACCTACCTGCTTCTCCGCAAACGGAAGAAAACGGAAAAGGCGCTTCGCCAGAGCGAGGAGCAGCTGAAATTAGTCTTGGAGGGAAGCAATGACGCCCTCTGGGATTTGAGGGTACAGAGTAGAGAGCTGACCTTTAACCAGCGATGGGCCGAAATTCTCGACTATAGATCAGAGGATATTCGGAAGGATATCGAGTTCTGGCAAAAACTTGTCCATCCGGACGATCTGCGGGATATCCTGGAGCAGTACCGGGTGAATGTCGAGAATAATGAGTCCCGATTCCGGGCTGAATGCCGACTGATGAGCAGCTCAGGGGAGTGGCGATGGATTCTGCTCAGGGGCCGGTCCGTGGATTGGGATCTGCAGGGGAATCCGACCCGGATAACGGGGACAGCCACCGATATTACCGAGCGCATGATGGCCGATACGAAGCTGCGCCAATCGCACCGCTTGCTGCACACGGTCTTTTCCAGTCTCAATGAGGCTCTGTTTCTTCTGGAAGATGATTCGATGGTTGTTGTCGATTGCAATACCTCTGCCGAAATCATGTTCGGCTACACCCGGGACGAGTTGATAGGTTTCAGTGCTGATGTCCTGCATGTGAATAGTGAGACGGCTGCTACTTTCAATCGTGAGGCGACCTCCTCATACCAGGAAAAAGGGTTTTTTGCCAGCGAGTTCCAGATGAAGCGAAAGAGCGATGAAATTTTTCCGTCCGATCACTTCTGCAATCCGATTCCGGGAGAAGAGAACGAGCCGTTCCTGATTCTCTATGTCGTACGGGACATCACTGAGCGGAAGCGGGCGGAGGCGGATCGATCCCTGCTCGAAGAGCAGTTGCAGCAGGCGCAGAAAATGGAAGCAGTGGGTCAGCTTGCGGGTGGCATTGCTCACGATTTCAACAACATCCTGACGGCTATTATCGGATATGGACACCTGGTCCTGATGAATATGCAGGGTCCTGACCAGTCCCGACATCACGTGGCGCAAATACTGGCGGCTTCGGAACGAGCAGCGGGCTTGACCCAGGGACTCCTCGCCTTCAGCCGGAAGCAGGAGAGCAACCCGCAGCCGGTGGATTTGAACGGGATCGTCAGGAACATGCGGAAATTCCTGGAGAGGATCATCGGCGAAGATATTGAAATGAAGTTAGATTTGGAGCCGGAAGGATTGACCGTCATGGCCGATACCGGTCAGATGGAGCAGGTTCTCATGAATCTGGTGACCAATGCCCGTGATGCAATGCCTGATGGTGGCGTGCTGCATATTACAACCGGTCTTCTGGAGAGCGGGCGGAGTATGCTTGACCGGTCGGACTCTCCGCACCCCTTGCGGTATGGCTATATTTCCGTTACCGATAGCGGTGCCGGCATGAATGAAAAACTACAGGAAAAAATTTATGAGCCCTTCTTCACTACCAAGGAAGTGGGGAGGGGGACCGGACTTGGACTTTCCATAGCGTACGGTATCATCAAGCAGCACAATGGCTACCTCAGTGTCGAGAGTCAGGAATGCAAGGGTACGACTTTCAGGATTCATCTGCCCGTTATCGTGCAGGAAACCCTGGCAGATGAAATCACCAAGCCCTTTTCCCTGCCGTACGGACAGGAAACCATCCTGCTCGCTGAAGACGATGACGAGGTGCGAAACCTCGGCATGTCCCTCCTTGAGGAGTGCGGTCATACGGTGATTACTGCCGAGAACGGAGCGGATGCCGTTGAAAAATTTTCGGCTCAGGCAGATAGTATCTCACTGGTAATTCTTGATGTCGTGATGCCGAAAATGAATGGAAGACAGGCTTTTGAGTCAATACGAGAGATAAGCGCGGCCGTCCGGGTACTTTTCATGAGCGGCTATACGTCGGAGATTGTCTGTGCCAAGGGGGGAATCGGCAACGGGATGGATTTTATGGAGAAACCAATCATTCCGAAGAATTTCCTGCAAAAAGTTCGCGAGATCCTGGACCGGAGTGGAGAGTAGAAAATTAGCAGTCTTGCTAGAGTGATAGTTCGCGTTATTATTAAGAACATTGCTGAAATTGATAACGCAGTCTGTGTCGGTAATTTTTGCTACGATTCATGTGTACCAAGGGGGGGGGGGATGCCTTACATCGAGTCGGTTTTAAATTCCGTTGTGGATAAGAATCCCAATGAGCCTGAGTTTCACCAGGCGGTGAGGGAGGTTCTTGAATCATTGCAGCCAGTTTTTCAGCGTTTTCCCCGCTATCAGGAGCAGCGTATTCTGGAACGCATCACGGAACCGGAACGTAGCATTCTCTTTCGAGTGCCATGGGTGGATGACGCCGGTACCATTCGAGTCAACAAAGGGTTCCGTGTGGAATTCAACAGCGCCATCGGCCCCTACAAGGGTGGGCTTCGCTTTCACCCCTCGGTTGACCTCGGGATCCTGAAATTTCTCGGTTTTGAACAGATCTTCAAAAATGCACTGACCACCCTCCCGATGGGAGGCGGCAAAGGCGGATCCGACTTCGATCCAAAGGGAAAGTCGGATAATGAAGTGATGCGCTTCTGTCAATCTTTCATGAACGAGCTGTTCCGTCACATCGGCCACGTGACGGACGTCCCGGCAGGGGATGTCGGCGTCGGAAGTCGGGAGATCGGCTACCTGTTCGGGCAATACAAGAGGCTCAGGAACGAATTCACCGGTGTGCTGACCGGCAAGGCTGTGGGCTGGGGCGGGTCACTGGTCCGGCCGGAGGCCACTGGCTACGGATCCGTTTACTTTGCCGAGGAGATGCTCGCTGTCCGGAATCAGTCGATTGAAGGAAAGATCTGCCTGGTTTCCGGTTCAGGAAACGTCGCCCAGTACACGGTGCAGAAACTCCTGCAGTTGGGGGCAAAGCCCGTTTCCCTCTCCGATTCGAACGGCACCATTTATGATCCGGACGGATTCAGCGCGGAAAAATTTCAGTTTGTCCAGGAACTGAAAAACGTGCGGCGCGGCAGACTAGCCGAATATCAAACGAAATATCCCACGTCGAAGTACCTTGCGGATCAGAACCCCTGGTCGATTCCCTGCGACTGTGCCTTTCCCAGTGCCACGCAGAACGAAATCAACGGCGAAGCAGCCGCCGAACTGGTGAAGAACGGGTGCAATCTGGTCTGCGAAGGGGCCAACATGCCGTGCGACTTTGATGCCGTGTCGATCTTTCAGCGCAACCAGGTGCTCTACGGTCCCGGTAAGGCCGCCAACGCTGGAGGTGTTGCCACCTCCGGTCTTGAAATGGCGCAGAACGCCCAGTTCATGAGTTGGTCGCGTGACGAAGTCGATGTCAAACTGAAGAGTATCATCAAGAACATCCACCAAAGTGCTTACAGCACGGCTGCGGCGTTTGATAGCCCCGGCAATTATCTGATCGGCGCAAATATTGCCGGTTTCCTGAAAGTTGCAAACGCCATGATCGATCAGGGTGTGGTCTAGCAGGCAGATGCGCTGCCAGTGCGGCAGGATAGCAGGACCTGAAGCAGTATCCTTGTCACTGACGTATTTCTCATCGGTGACAAGGATACAGACTTTTCAGGAGGGTCAGGCATGTACACGCACGAGACGATATTTACCACCGGCCTGCCGGGACTCGACACAGTGCTGAAAGGAATTCTGCCTGGTGATAACATTGTCTGGCAGGTGGACGCCATCAGGGATTATCAGCAGCTGGTCGCTCCTTTTGTCGGGGCGGCTCTTGCTGCGGGGCGACGGATGGTGTACTTCCGTTTTGCCAGTCACCCGTCGCTGGTCACGCCGAACAGTGCCGTTACCTTGGTGGAACTTGACCCCAATGCCGGTTTCGAGAATTTTATTTCCCGGATTCACCAGGTTATTGAAAAGTTCGGACGTGGAACTCTCTTCGTCTTTGATTGTCTTTCGGAATTGGCGGCGGACTGGTATTCCGATCAGATGCTCGGGAATTTTTTCGTACTGACCTGTCCCTACCTGTTCGACCTTGAGACGGTAGCGTATTTTGCGATTTTCCGGAATCATCATTCCTCCCATGCCCTGAAGCCGATCTTCGAAACCACCCAGCTGTTTCTCGACGTATACCACTACCAGGGAGTCCACTACATCTACCCCCAGAAGGTTCATCTTCGTTATTCGTCCACCATGAATATGCTTCATGCCTGGCATGGCGAAGAATTTCAACCTGTTACCGCCAGCACTCTGATCAGTTCGATCCTGACTTCGGTCAACTGGGCCGGCCTGGATGCGGAAAACCGGCCGGGGGCCTGGCAAAGGGCCTTCTCCCAAGGGGAAGAGGTTCTGAATCAAGTGAAAGCAGGAGTCTGTAGACCAGAGAGAGAAGAGAAAATGTTCCGGCGCTTGTGCCGTATGATGCTGACTCGCGATCCAGTGATGAAAAGTCTCGTCTGCCGCTATCTGCGGCTGGAAGATATCCTGGAAATTCGTCGACGTATGATCGGGACCGGGCTCATCGGCGGGAAAGCGGTCGGCATGCTTCTGGCCCGCCGTATTGTACAGGCCAATTCAGCGCGCTGTTCCGAACTGCTCGAGTCCCATGATTCCTTTTACGTCGGTTCCGATGTTTTTTTTACCTTCCTGGTGAATAATGGTGTCTGGTGGGTGCGGGAAAAGCAGCGAAATCCGGACACGTTTCTCGAAGGCTCGGAAATTGCGCGTCAGAGAATTCTCACCGGCCGGTTTCCGGACTATATTCTGAAGCAGTTCGACCAGATGTTGAATTATTTCGGCCAGTCACCGATCATTGTTCGATCCAGTTCATTGCTGGAAGACACCTTCGGTACTTCATTTGCCGGAAAGTATGAAAGCGTATTCTGTCCCAATCAGGGGCCGCGAGAACGGCGTCTGGAGGACTTTCTCTCCGCGGTGCGGAGTATCTATGCAAGCAGCATGAGTGAAAAGGCCCTGAGATCCCGGGAGCAAAAGGGGCTGCTGGAGCAGGACGAGCAGATGTCGCTGCTGGTGATGAGAGTCTCGGGGGCGATTCACGGCCGCTATTTCTACCCCCACCTCGCAGGGGTCGGATATTCCTTCAATCCCTTCGTCGGCAACGAAAATAATGATCCGAAGGCAGGGGCCCTGCAGCTGGTCTTCGGCCTGGGCACCCGGGTCGTCGATCATGCCGATGATGAATACACCCGGGTTGTCGCCCTGCATGCCTCGCTTTGTCAGCAAGAGCTGAATTTCGAGGAGCTGCACCACTATGCCCAGCGCAGGGTGGACTATCTCGATCTTGACGCGAACCGTCTCGTGTCGGGGCATTTCCTCGACGTCATTGCCGCAAGTCCTGATCTGCCCGTGCGTTTGTTCGCCTCCCTGGACGGCGGTCCCAATTGGGGCCTGGAGAAGACCAGCCGCCCCAGCTGGGTCTTGACCTTTGAAAAACTGCTCAACGCCACCGGGTTTGTCGAAGACATGAAAGCGTTGCTGCAGGTGCTGCAGGAAGCCTATGCGTACCCGGTTGAGGTGGAGTTCACCCTCAATTTCCTGGATGAAAATGAGTATCGAATCCATGTTGTGCAATGCCGGCCTGTAGCGGCTGAAGGGCAGGATGTGCCTTTCTGCTCAAGAAAAGCTGCAGAAAGCCGAAAGGGATAGAACGGGCTGTATAGGGGAGGTGCAGTATGGAAATACGTTCTTTGGCAAGTCAGGCGCTGCTCGCAAAGGAGCAGCTGGCCCAAACCCTGGTGGACATGGCCGCCGTAAAACAGGCGAATGAAGCACAAAAGCTGGTGGCGGACATGCTTGCCAGGAATGCAGCAAAAGTAGCACCCGCCGAGAATACACAGCAGGGCGGTTTTTCGACGTATGCGTAATCATGTAGTTCTCTAGGTATCGTACGACAGCGTTAGGAAGTCTAAAGAAAAAAACCATACCTGTACACCCGAAGGGGGCCGGCGTCATGTGAGACGTCGGCCCCTTTGTACTGGAATTGAAGTGTGGTGATCGGTGTCGTTGCCGGGAAGTGTCGCTATACTCGTAACGGGTCATACGTTGGAAACGGTAGATATCGAAAAGACCGGATCTGCCGGGACGTCGTGGTGCGCATTTTCGCTGCCGATCAGGCAGCGGTTTCGGGAGGTTGACGTGGAAAGGATATCAATCAGGATGGGAGACATAACCACGCTGGAGGTGGATGCCATTGTGAATGCCGCCAACAGCACGCTCCTGGGAGGGGCCGGGGTGGACGGCATGATTCACTGGGCAGCGGGGAGCGGTCTTCTGGAGGAATGCCGGACGATCGGTTGGTGCCCAACGGGAGAGGCGAGAATAACTGCCGGGTACAATCTTCCGGCCCGCTTCGTGATCCATACGGTGGGGCCGGTCTACGGACTAGACAGGGAAAATGCACCGCGGCTCCTTGCTTCCTGCTACAAAAACTGCCTGGCGCTGGCCGCACAGCGCACTATCCGAACCATTGCCTTTCCCGCCATCAGTTGCGGCGCTTACGGCTACCCGGTGGAAGAGGCGTGCAAAATTGCTCTGGAAACAACTATTTCTTTCCTGGAGAGAAATGTCGTTCCCGAAAAAGTACTCTTCGTCCTCTATTCCTGTCGTGACTATAACGCCTATTGGGAGTATTATGCGACGAAATCGGTGAACGGTTGATTCTTTTACCGCTCTGCGGACGGCTGGGTACTTTGTTCGTATGGAACTGCAGAGGGATTGGGCTAAGAACGGAAGGATTCAGGTTCAGGGTTCTTTCGAAATACATCGGATGGAGCGGATCCGGGAACAAAATCCGCAGTGAGACTGTCAAATATGATAGGAAGTACTAAACGTTCGCTACCGGACGAAGATGCCGAACTCGTCGCTTCGTGCCGTGCGGGGGATCTGAATGCCTTCGAGGCCCTGGTCAAAAAGCACCAGACGCGGATGTTCACCCTGGCCTTTCGGGTTCTCGGGAATCATGAAGATGCCGGCGAGATCGTGCAGGATGCCTTTGTTTCCGCCTACCGGGGATTGGGAAAATTTCGCGGTGACGCAGCCTTTACCACCTGGCTTACGACAATCACTGTCAATCTGGCTCGCAACCGTCTGCAGCAGCTGCTGAGCCGCAAGTCGCGTGAGGTCTGTTCCCTGGATGATCCGAT
>Ga0351945_1096_pt1 | contig 12254 bp, 6 predicted proteins | sample BONcelT113001F14_FD_205814 | JGI IMG/M metagenome (GOLD analysis project Ga0351945, IMG submission 205814) | Enriched cells from coal bed in the Powder River Basin, Montana, United States - BONCAT cells T11 rep3 HSBNCT.T11.300.1.F14 ... | reverse complement strand
AAGTCTGGCTGGGAACGTAAAACCGGGAATAGCTCCAGGCATCGACATTATCAATATCATGGATCGTCGGCTGGTTGAGAATCTCAAGCCGCGTTTGACGGAAATACTCAATAGCGGCGTAAAAGTGTATGCCATTGGAGGATCGTACGGCAAGGAAGACCGCGAACTGGGACTGATTAGCGACGAAGAGGTAAACCGCTACTACCGCGAGAACGGCGTAGAGAATATGACTCAACTGATACTGTTTCTGCTGAAGCGCGACTGCGGACGGATTGTCAGCTATCGTGAGCCTGTCATGGTCCCACAGGAAGGTTTTTACCTCAAGGCTGAGAACCGCGTTGTACAAACGTATGCTGAATATCGTCAGGCATACAAATCCGGACCCGGTCCCTGGGTCGGCATCCCTTTCTTCAAAACCACTATCGGCACAGGCGAGACACAGCTGATTGATGCCATTATCGAACGACTGGAAAATGAAGGTTTGAACGTCCTTCCGGTTTTCGGATATCCGTCGGAACTGGTTGTTGAGCGTTTTCTTATGGATGAAAACGGCAAAGCCAGGGTTCAGGCTGTTGTCGGAGTGTCATTAAAGGTCGGACTGTCTCCGCAGAGGGCAATTCCGATTCTGACCAGACTTGGAGTACCGGTTATAGACGTGATTACACTGGCATCCCAGTCGCTGGAGGAGTGGGAACGCTCACCTGTAGGGCTGGATATCTTCGAGCGCAGCTCAATGGTTGGTCTTCCTGAATTGGCCGGGATCATACAGCCAACTGTGGTTGCCTCCCGGGAAAAGGTGTTCGACAGGGCCAGTGGCCTGGAGTATGTGACGGTGAGCCCGATTCCCGAGCGTATTAACCGGGTTGTGGAAAGGGTCAAGGCCTGGATAAACCTTCAGGAAAAGAAGAACAGCGACAAGAAGCTAGCCATCGTCTATTACAACTATCCGCCAGGAAAACAGAATGTCGGGGCTGCGTATCTTAATGTGCTCCCCGAGAGTCTTTACGAAATATTCAACAAGCTTACAGCAGAAGGGTACGAAACGGTAAAGAGCGACCTGCCCAAAGAGCAAATGTTTGAGGATATCCACGGTTTTGGCCGCACTATCGGCAACTGGGCTCCTGCAGAGATTGACCGGCTGGCCCGCAGCGGCAGGGCTGTGCTGATTCCACTGGTGACGTATAAGGCCTGGTTCATGGAGTTGCCTGCCAACTTCAGAAAATCTGTCATCAAGGACTGGGGAGAGCCTGAAAAAAGCGGTATCATGACCTGGCGCAACGAATCCGGCAAAAAGTTCATTGTTTTGCCGGGAGTGTGTTACGGCAATGTCCTGTTTACCCCGCAGCCGTCCCGCGGATGGGAGCAGGATGTCAAGAAAATGTACCATGATGCGAACATCGCTCCACATCATCAGTACATAGCCTTTTACCTCTGGCTTAAACGTGAATTCAAAGCTGACGCAGTGGCCCACATAGGAACTCACGGTACCCACGAGTGGCTTGGCGGCAAAGAGATCGGCTTCACCAGGGAAGACCCCCCCCGAGATACTCATTCGGGATATCCCCAATATATATCCCTACATTGTTGATGATGTGGGCGAAGGACTTCAGGCCAAACGGCGCGGCATGGGGGTCGTAATCGACCATATGACCCCTCCCTTCGATCAGGCCGGCATGAACCGTGACCTGAAGGAGCTGGCAGCGCTGATTAGCGACTATAACAGTGCCAAGGAAAAATCCCCGCAGCTTGCCGCTGCCAAGCTGGAAGACATCAACAGGATAGCGGCCAAAAGCGGCATGGTGACAGATTTGAAGCTCAAGGCCATTCGCACGGCTGGTGATGTTGAGACGCTGGACGACTATATCAAGGAGATTTCGGAGAACATTACCCCATTCGGTCTGCATACCTTCGGCAAGTCACCGGAAGCCAACTATCGCCGGAGCACCGCCGAAGCCATCATCTCTATTGAAAAAGGGCTGACGCCGGCAGAACGCGAAAAACGGATTGCAGCCCTGGAGGATGCCATTGAGCGCAGCGGGCCGCGCGAGCTGGAATCTTTTGTCGCTGCCCTGGCCGGTAAATACATCCCGTCCGGTACAGGAAACGATCCGATCAGAAACCCGGATTCACTGCCTACGGGAAAGAACTTTTACTCATTCGATCCGGCCAGGGTTCCGTCACCCGGCACATACGAGACAGGCGCAAGGTTGGCAAGGGAACTGATCGAGAGTTATCGTCAACGTCATGGAGTCTATCCGGACAAGCTGACCTATAACATCTGGGCGACGGAAACGATCCGTCACGAAGGGGTGATGGAGTCGCAGATCATGCACCTGATGGGTGTGCGCCCCACATGGGATGAACGGGGCAGGGTCCAGGGTGTTGAAGTAATACCACGTGAGGAGTTGGGCAGGCCGCGTATAGATGTAACCATGGTGCCGTCAGGACTCTACCGGGATATCTTCTCGCTGCTGATGTCCTTGCTGGATAATGCGGTCTCTGTTGCGCGGGATCAGGCCGAGCAAGACAACTTTGTAAGAAACAATACGCTAATGACCCAGAAAATGCTGATGGCAAAAGGTGTTTCCGAGGAAAAGGCAAAACGGATGGCTTCGGTCCGTATCTTTACCGAGCCTTCCGGCGCTTATGGAACCGGTTTGGACAAGGTGATTGTGGCCTCTAATACCTGGGACAACGAAAAACAGGTGATTGATGTCTACTTCAGGCGCATGAGCCATATGTACGGCCAGGGCTTCTGGGGTGATAAGGAGAAGCAGGGCGGCGAAGACCTTGGTGACACCTTGCTGAAAAATGCCCTCTCCGGCAGCAAGATTGCCATTCACAGTCGCTCCACCAATACAATCGGTGTGTTGGATACGGATGATTTCTTTCAGTATCTGGGGGGCACAGCCATGGCCATCAGGGCTGTGGACGGCAAGACACCGGAAGTCTTTGTCACCAACATGACCAATCCCAAAAACGCAGTTCAGGAAACGCTTGAAAAAACAATGGGCAGAGAGATGCGGGCACGCTACCTCAATCCGGAGTGGATCAAGGCCATGATGAAAGAGGGGTACGCCGGTGCGCGTTTTGTCGACAAGGTAACCGAGCATCTCTGGGGGTGGCAGGTTACCGTGCCGGAAGCGGTAGATGCCGCTAAATGGCAGGAGATGTATGAGACCTATGTGCTGGACAAGAACGGTCTCGGCATGAAGGAGCTGTTCCGGCAGTCGAAGAACATGTGGGCCTATCAGTCGGTGGTGGCGAGGATGCTGGAGACGGTCCGTAAACAGTACTGGAAACCGGATCAGAAAGTGGTCGAGACACTCGCGGTAGAATATGCCAATGCCGCTCAGGAAGTGGGGCTGGCCTGCTGCGACCATACCTGTAATAACCCCCTGTTGACCCAGTTCACCTCCAGCACACTGCTGTCTGTGCCCGGCATGCGCCCCCTGCAACAGAGCTTTGCAAAGGCACTGGATATGATGAAAAAACCGGACCAGGGGCAGCAGTCAAAGGGTGCCCGGCAATCTGCAAACGCTTCAGAAGGGGCAAAACAGGCCGGCAGGCAAGCAGCCAAAGGCAGGCAGAACCCCGCTCCCGACGGTCAGGGCTCCGCCAGGGCGAAAAGCACAAGCGCCAGCGGCTTTGAAATGCAGGAAATCGACGCACCTGCCGGCGGAGTCTCGTCGGCTTCCATCCCCTGGATGTTCATCGTCGGTTTTCTTGTTGTGGCGGGGCTGGTACTGATTGGATTCAGGAAACAGTAATTGAGATTAATCGATCCGAAAAAGCAAGGACAAGCATGAACTATAGAAGAAGCACACTGCAGCTTCTGGCTATGTTTCCCCTTTTGGCAGGCACTGTTTTCGGGGAGCCTATAAAAACGGATACGGCGGCATTCACCCTGGGTGAGGTGGTGGTTACCTCTGAGAAGATACAGGAATACATCAAGAATCATCCTCTTGATGTCAATATCGTGGAGCGCAAGGAGATTGTCGGGCGGAATCTCCCCAATGTGGAAGAGATCCTCAAGACCATGCCAGGGGTTGAAGTCTACTCCACATCGGGTATCGGGTCGCGCATCTCCATCAGGGGATCGGGGCGTTCGAGCGGCGTATTGATACTGCTGAATGGCAGACCGCTCAATTCCAATCAGCATGGCAGCCAGGATCTGAACTCCATCCCTGTCGATATGATCGAATCAGTCTCCGTCTTCAAGCCACCGGTGCCGGTCTGTCTTGGCCCTGGTGGAAGTGATGGCGCCATCAATATTGTGACCCGTGCCCCAAAAAGCATGAACGAAAAAGAGAAACATCGAACAACCGTCAAGGGAGGCGGAGGATCATTCGGTTTTATTGAAGGGGGTGTGACCCATCTGCTGCCGGTTGCCGGAGGGAACACCCTGCTTTCTGGTACGGCAACTCATCAGGACGGTAAACGGGCAAACAGCGACAGGACGGACGGTGCTTTGTCCCTCAACTGGGACCGTGAAGGGGGCGCCGGTGCCAAGTACCAGGTGAATGGCCGTTACTACCAGGCCGAGTACGGTTCCCCTGGACCGCTCGACAATCTTACCCCCAATGCCCGCCAGGAATACCGCAAAGGTTCTGTTGATACCCGCTACAGCGGCGTTATGGGAGAATCCGGTACTGTTGCCGCAACCGCGTACGGCGACCTGATATCGGTTACGGACCATTCCCAGTCCGGAGCCACCTATTCTCTCGATGACCATAAACTGGGCCTGAAGATCGATACGACCTGGCGCGAGCCGGAAGGTGGTTGGGATTTGCGAGTGGGTGGCATGACGGAATGGGACACCATCGATCATAGCCTGAGAGGAGAACATCAACGTTTCAGAAACGGCATCAGCGGCCAGTATGACCGCCGTTTCGGATCACTCACCGCCACGGTCGGCCTGCGTGGCGATGTTACCAATGATTTCGGCTTTAATCCCGGCTTTTCCAGCGGGGTCGGCTGGGGTCTATCGGATAAGACACTCCTCAAAGCCAGAGCCGGCTATACGGTAAATATCCCCACCTTTAATCAGCTCTATCAGACGAGCCATGGCTCGATTGACCAGACCCGTGGGAATCCTGATCTGAAGGAAGAACAGGTATGGTCATATGACCTGGGTGTTGAGCATACCTTCGGGAAGGATCGGCTTGTACAGCTTATGCTTTTCAGAGCGGACACCTTCGATCTGATCACCTTCATACGGGGTGTGGACATGATCTATCGGCCGGTGAATCTCTCCGCCGCTGAACGCCAAGGGGTTGAGCTGACGGGAAAATACGGATGGGAAACAGGCTTGACCGTTGAAACCTCCTGTACCTTTCAGAGTTCAAAAGACAAGGATACCGGGAATGATCTACCCTATACACCGACCATAAAGCTGAAGAGTACTATCAGATACATGCTCCCAAGCCTCAAAACCCGCCTGGAAGGAACCATCCGTTATGAAGGAGCTCGCTACAGTCAGGCGGAAAATCTTCTTTCACAGCGTCTTGCTGGGTATGTCGTTGTTGACGTCAAGGCAACGCAGCCCTTCTCGATTGCCAGGATCGCTTCTGACCTATACGTCAGGATAGACAACCTGTTTAATACGCCGTACGAGACTCATCTTGGCTATCCAAATGACGGTATCCGGATTGTTGCCGGTCTCCAGATGAGATTTTGATAGGTGCAGGTGGCCAGAATGAACGACAGCTTTGCAGATGACAATACCGTATCCGCCAAGGTGCGGCAACAGCCTGATCGTGATTTAGTCCGACCGCTGCTCTGTTCCCTGCTGATTCATGGGGCGGCGCTGGCGCTGATTGCCGGAGTAACGTTGCCACGTAGCATGGCCCATAAGCCGGTTGAGGCAGTGGTCTGGGTGAATACCGAACTGTCTCCCAAGTTACCCGCAGCGATGGCAACCGTGGGAGAGAACCCATCGCAGAAACCGGATAAGCAACCACCAGCACAATCGCAAGCTACCCCGGTTCTCCCATCAGTACAGACACCTGTGCTGCCGACAGCGCAAAAGACGCCCGACTTGACACCCTCCCGTGTGGAGACATCGCTGCCAGCGAGCAGTCCCGCTGTTACGCCGGCACTCACAGCCCCCCTGCAAGCAGGACTCCACGATACGCCAACCAAAGCATCAGGGAGCGTTTCGTCATCTACTTCTGTCACAGGTGGCAGCAATCATGGAACAACATCTACAACCGGCTCCGGAAAGGTAGAACCTCTGCTCGGCAGTAGTGGAGCGCCATCTTTCCTGCACAAGGTTGAGCCGGTATATCCCTTTGTCGCACGTCGAATCGGCAAGGAGGCGGAGGTTACCCTAAGGTTGAGTATTGATGAGACCGGAAAGCTTGAACGGGTAGAGATCGTACGGGATGCCGGCTATGGATTTTCAAAAGCTGCTATAGCAGCAGTAGAAAGCTCTTCCTACCGTCCTGCCGCCAGGAATGGAGTGGCAGTTGCCAGCAGTGCCTTGATCACAATCCGCTTTGTCCTTCAGCGGTAATGGTGGGAGAAATCCTTTAAGCTTACAGAAATATAACAAGTGCCTGGATTCCCTTAATGTAGTTTTGAGAATAGTGATATTTTCAATTAATGTGGTCACGAAATGGCGACGTTTTCAGTTTTAATGTTCGATGTTTGCTGTTCGTTTCACCTATTGCCATTGATGATCAGGTCTCTTTCAGGATGTATCCGATTCCGGGTACTGTGTGGATAAGGTTCCTGCCAGTGACTTTATCCATTTTCCTGCGATCACTATACATAATGGCCCATATGTATAGTAATAAGATTGGGAAGGAAACTGGTCATCAACAGCACCAAAAGGCATTAGATTAGAGTTGTTGATGTAGAAATTGACCAACGGTATTAAATCTGTTGAGTGGATCCCTTAGTCAAGACAATAATGCATCGAGCTTAAGGTTCGGAATTGCTGGCAGCCAAAAAACTGTGCAGCAGCATAGGGAGGACTGTCATGGTATCTAAGGGAAAATGTTTTGCACGGGAGGATTAGGTCGAAACGGTCAGGGTGGCCACCAATGGTATAAAAGTGTGGCCCGGATTACTGCAGACATATCCTGGTAGCGGGTAGACGGGCTTAGAAGTTGAGATGTTTCGCCAACACATGCCAGAAAAAGAGTAGCTGAAAACGGGGCGGGATAGAAGCGAGAAAGCCATTCTCACCAAGGTTGGTCTCATGTGTCCAGGAGTTTCCGAATTCGCCGCAGCAGTTCCATTGGTGTTACCGGCTTATGAATGAAGTTGAAGTCTTCCGCCGTAATTCCCTTCTCCAGAACGATATCTGCCGTATACCCACTCATGAAGAGAACTTTTATGTCAGGTCGTATTTTTGCAATTTCCATGTAGGCCCGTCTGCCGTTCATTTTGGGCATTACCACATCCATGAGAATCAGATCAATCTCCTGCTGATGCCTGCTGAACTGCTCAACGGCGTCTTCACCGTCAACCGCCTCGATAATTCTGTAGCCGAACGTTTCCAGGACAGTGCGACTTAGATTCAAGACCTCCGGGTTGTCTTCCACCACGAGCAGCGTCTCTGTTCCGGCAACAGGCTGCGAAGGCAGGTCCGAGTGCTCAGGCGGAAAGTTTTCCTTGGGAGTCAGGGGGAGATAAATCAGAAACGAAGTACCTTTTCCCGCTTCGCTGTTCACGATAATATGGCCGTTATGCTGTTTAACGATTCCGTAAACCATGGAGAGGCCGAGTCCTGTACCTTTTCCCACGTCCTTGGTGGTGAAAAACGGCTCGAATATCTTTTCCCGAGTTTCCTTTTCCATCCCGCTTCCCGAGTCGGTAACCGTGAGCAGAGCATAGCGGGTCGTGGGCAGGGCTGCGGTATCGGCAAGAATATCAGCGGGAGGATCGGCTACCTCTGTTGTGATGGTGAGCAGCCCACCATTCGGCATTGCATCGCGGGCATTGGTGGCAAGATTGAGGAGAACCTGGTCGATTTGTCCCGTGTCCACCAGGACATTGGGCTCTTGCCCGGAAAGGGACAGCCGGAGTTCGATATCCTCGGTGATCAGGCGCTTCAGCATTTTTTCGATCCGCTGCACAATCGTGTTCAGATTTACCGGGTGAGGGTTGAGGATCTGCTTCCTGCTGAAGGTGAGAAGCCCCTGGGTGAGGTTCGTGGCTCTGTCAGCGGCCGAGAGTATCTGCTCGAGGTGGCGCCGGGAGGGATCGTCTTTCTTCATGCCCATCTCAAGCAGCGTTCCGAAGCCGATGATGGCGCAGAGAATATTGTTGAAATCGTGGGCAACCCCGCCAGCCAGTTGTCCAATAGCCTCCATCTTCTGTGCTTGCCGCAACAGGGCCTCAAGGTGCGCCTTTTCTTCATCCCGGACACGCAATGATTCCGCCATGGCATTAAACGCTCCGGAAAGCTCTCCAATCTCGTCCCCTGTTTCCACCGGCATCATCTCCACTACGTTTCCTTTACCCAAGGCCGTGACCCGTTCCTTCAGGGAATTCAAGGGCCTGGTTATGCCGTGGGCGATGCGATAGGCGAACCACAGTGCCGCGGCGAGAAAGGCGAAGCAGACAGCGACGCTTTTCCAGAGAAGACTTTGATAGGTACTGTCCAGGCGGGTCGTGTCCAGGGTAACCGTGGCAAAGCCAACGATGCGGCTGCCTGTCGGCTCCGGATTGTCGGTATAGATGAGGGCCTCTTCGGGGGAGAAGAGGGGGGCCGACCGAATGGGCGCCCAGAACTCAATGCTCCCGGCTTTCCTGAGAGTCATCGGCTTTTGCGGATTGGGGGAGGGAAGCGTACTATCCTTTGCTCTTTCTTGCGAGGGTTTTCCCGCTGAGGTGGTGCGGGGAGCGCTCCGTGCAGCGATCATTTTTCCATCAAAGGTGAAAACCCGGGCATCCAGCACGTCTTTCTCTTCCATTGCCGAGTGGAGAGGGTCGGCCAGTAGTTCGGGGCTTTCGGCAAAAACACCAATCCTGCAGCTGTCGGCCAGTTGCTTTGCGAGCAACTCGCCCTTGCTCAGGAGGCTCTCCGTCATGGCCCGCCGTTCCCGATGAATGAAGTAGCCGGTAAGCAGCAGGGATAGGACGAGAATGGAAAATGCCTGGACAAGGAAAATCTTGGTCGCGAATGATCCCAGGGCATTCTTTCTCGATGTAGTAAACAGTCCAATAGTATTCATGTACGCTCTCAGGGACTCGGAACTTACTACTATACCGTTTTATATCTCATCTTCAGACCATCTTTGCCGCTCCTTCAATCGCAAAATCCTCAGCGTAGCCCTGCTACGCCTGCGGTTTTACTCAATCAGGAACGACAAATCCGGCCCAAATCTGAGCATGAAAACTGGTACATCAGTAAATTCCGAGTCCCTTAGTTCAGTTACGGGAATTTATTCAAAACCGTTCCGTCCGGGGATTCCGAACTTTGCGGCGACGGCCTGATTGACAGTTGCGGTCGCCTGGTCGGCGTAGGCTCTCGGAATATTTTCGACGGCCGTTCCGGCGCGGATTTTTTTGGCCATTTCCCCCGCCTGCTTTCCCAGCTCAAAGGTGTTCAGTTCGAGGGACATGAATGCCCCCATTCGCAGATATTTATCGGAAAAAGTAAACACTGGCAACTTGGTCCGGATGGAGAACAGGAGCAATGCCTCCACCGCTTCAGAGGTGGTGACGGTACTGTCGGGAAGCATCCAGAAGGCGTCAAGGTCCCGAGGAAGGGTCTCGAGCGCCCGCGGAAAATCCTTTGTTCGATCAACTTTTACGGTAACCAGCTTGATTCCCATCTTTTGTGCGGCAGAGCAGGCCTTTTCCAGAAAGGAGCCGGTTTTATCCGGGTTGTAAACTACAGCGATTTTAGTCAGGTCGGGGAGGGCTTTGCGAAGGGTGGCCAGCTGTCTTTCCGGAGAAACGCTCATGCTGATTCCGGTAATGTTGTCCTCGTTACCCAGCAGGGGGTCCGGATTCAACACCATGCAGTAGATGATAGGGATGTTGCCGATTTTTTTGACCTTGGACAGGGCCTCCGCGCCGAGGGCCAGGATGAGGTCCGGGCTGTGACGCCGGATCTCTCTCGTGGGATCCACATCGGAGGACTCCTCGAGCACCAGAACGGAAATCTTGCCGGAGGCAACTGACTCGAATCCTCGCACAACGTCCGCGTAAGGCTTTGTCCGGAAATTCTGGACCACGAGCACGTCCCACGCAGTTGCGGGTGAAGCAAACGGGAAAAGTGCCAGAATTGATAGTATGAGAAAAATGTAATTCATTGTGTTTTCAGTGTGTGAAAAACGTGTAAAACCTGTGAGATGGCGGGGTAAATATGCCTTGTTGTCTTCCCCTTCATCTGTTATACAATATGAAAAATCTATATATCTATTTTTTTCCTTAAGAGCAGTTCAGTAAGGATTCTTGCAGATTATGCACAAATCTACTTTTATGACAACACTCTTCTTACTGCCGGCGCTTTTTCTTTTCGCGCTGTGTCTTCCGGCATTTGGCCAGGCGGAGCGGGAGATGACGACCCTCAAGATGTTCTACGATGAGGACGATATCGTCGTTACCCCGACTCGTTATCCCAAATCCATTTCTCGGGTTGCGGAGAATATGACGGTTATTACCGCCGAGGATATTAAGGCTATTAATGCTCATACTTTGGCGGATGTGCTTTATTATGTGTCTGGTGTCAGTGTGCCGATTTTTGGGGGGCCGGGGAGCGCCGCTAATGTCTTCATACAAGGATCCAGCAACAGGCATATCCTGCTGTTGATCGACGGAGTTCCCCAGAACAACCTGTCAGACGTTTACCCCGATGTGGGGGCGGTGCAGGTGCAGTCTATCGAACGGATCGAAATTATCAAAGGTCCGGCCTCTTCTACGTGGGGTTCGTCGCTTGGTGGCGTGATCAACGTCATTACCAAGTCCCCTGATGAATTGAGGAAGTTCGGTGGCGTAATCTCTTCCTCAATCGGTGAACGTAACACCGGAGATTACCGGGGGGAGGTCTCCGGCAAAGTGGCAGGGGTCGGCTACTACCTGTCCGGCGGTGGTCTCCTCTCCGACGGTCTTCTACCGCACAATGGCTTCCACGGAGGTAATTTCTTTACCAAACTGAAATACTCACCCACAGACCGGGCTAACCTCACTTTTTCCCTCGGCTACAACCGGGGTGCCAGGGAGATTGGAGAGGTTCCCCTCTTTGGGGTCTCTTTTGACGGTGACTATCAATATGTTTTTACTACCCTGGGGTTTGATTATTCTATTACCAAAGACCTTGCGTTGGAACTCACGCTCCGGTCGTCGTGGCGGGACAATGACCAACGTCAGAACGATTTGCTGACAGGGCTGATGTTGGTCGGTATCGATTCTGCGGAGCGAAACTTTGGCGTGGGGACTAAACTCGTCTGGACCCCAAGAGGGCACGAAGTGGTTCTTGGAACGGATTTTGACTCCGGGCATCTGGATTCGATTTCTATCAAAGATGGCAAGCAACGGCTGGAGAAGTGGGCGATTTTCCTCAACGACACAGTTACCCTTGGGGATTTCTCCCTCACTCCTGGGCTACGTTACGACCATACCAGCACCAATGGAGACTTTTGGAGTCCGAGTATGGGGGTCACTTATGCTCCTTGGGAGAGCGCCGTCATGAGAGCTTTTGTGGCAAGGGGGTTCAGTACACCACCCCTTTTCATAACCTTTGGCGATGGTTTCTATTCAGTATCAAACCCCAATCTGGAAATGGAATCTGTCTGGTCCTACTCCCTTGGTATGGAGACTACTATTCTCCGTTATGCATGGTTAAAGACAACCTTTTTCCTCCACGATATAAGTGATTTAGTAGGAGGCATGCAACTTTCGGACGGCAGATTCACCTATGTAAACCAAGGAAAACAGCGTCGTCAGGGGGTGGAGATGGAGGTGAAGACTATGCCAGTATTTAATACCTCTTTAACCATTGGGTACGCCTTCGTGGACGCGACGGATCGAGATACCGGCGAAATAATCCCCTTGGTAGCACGAAACAATTATGATGTGGGGATTATATATGATGATAGAAAAAGTTGCCGTGCTACCCTGAAGGGACATTACACCCAGTGGAATGGTGAGGTAGCGGACAATGGCAAGTCTACGGCAATGATTTGGGACTTTTATGTGTCCAAAAAATTGTTTGCGTTCAATGATGATCGACAGTCATCGGTTGAGGCATTCTTCTCAGCGCATAATCTCTTTAACGGCGCTCAATATCCAGC